>Ga0070738_10000933_pt1 | contig 70405 bp, 49 predicted proteins | sample Coa_R2_2_FD_66446 | JGI IMG/M metagenome (GOLD analysis project Ga0070738, IMG submission 66446) | Surface soil microbial communities from Centralia Pennsylvania, which are recovering from an underground coalmine fire - Coalmine... | ecosystem: Environmental > Terrestrial > Soil > Unclassified ... | reverse complement strand
GGGACAGCACCGGAACGGGGACGTTCGGTGCTGTGACGGACAACGGTGACGGCACATACACGGCTGTGTTTACCGCCATGTCGGCCGGGACGGTGACGTTCACCGCCTCGGTTGGTGCGGCCACAGATACGGACGGGCAGTCCGTGACCATTGCCGCCGGGACCGGTTCAGGCTCGGGGTCGTCGAGTGGATCGGGCACGATTTCTCAGACGAACTCGTGGCTCACGTCACAAGCAGACGGCGGCGAAGTGAACGTCGGTGACATGGTGGCAGTTACTCTCTCTGCAGTGGATGCGGACGAGAATCCGGTTCCAGGGCTGGCGGGTGTGTCGTTCGGGTTGACTGGGGACAGCACCGGAACGGGGACGTTCGGTGCTGTGACGGACAACGGTGACGGCACATACACGGCTGTGTTCACCGCCACATCGGCCGGGACGGTGACGTTCACTGCCTCGGTTGGTGCGGCCACAGATACGGACGAGCAGTCCGTATCCATCGCCGGGAACGGCTCGGGCAGTGGGTCCGGTAGCATGAGTGGATCGATGAGCGGAAGCGGGTCGGGGAGTGGGTCACTGAGCGGTAGTGGGTCGGGTTCGGGTAGCGGGATGGGTTCGGGCAGTGGATCGGGCAGCGGCAGTATGAGCGGGAGTGGATCCGGCAGCGGGAGCGGTTCGTCGAGTGGGTCGAGTTCGAGTTCGACGGATGGCTACCCGGCCTACGTGTCCGCCGTTCAAAGTGCGGCGGAGCAATACGAGACGGCTGCCAACTCTGCCGCAGCCCAATACTACGCCGCCGCCTCGGCTGCCAACTCCACGGCGCAGACTGACGCCAACGACGCCTATGCCCTCTACCAGTCTACCGAGGCCAACGCATATATGGCGTACAACAGCAGCTATTCCCAGGCTTACAACACCCTCCAGAGCGCTCTGGATAACGCCAACAGCACGCTCGCGGCCGCGTTCGGCTCGATCGGCAACACGTTGACCACCACGCTCAATTCCATCGTCTCAGTCGCGAACGCTCAGTTCGCGGCTGATTACCAGTCACTGACCGCCGTCATGTCGTCTACCGGCGCGCAGGAGCAATCGGACAGCCTCGCGGCGTGGAACAACGGAGACATCCCCGGCATCGATGCGATCTACAATGCCTATCTCACGGCCATCGCGAATGCGGCGAACACCTTTAACACGTCGGAAGTGTCCGCGATGAGTACGGCCCAGTCCGGCGTCGACAGTGCAACTGCGAACACGACCGCAGCACTGACGGCCGCCGAGGCGGCGTGGACCGCCACTGTGCAGCCGGCCTACGACACGTTCATGGCCGCGAACAGCTCCGCGTGGAATACCTACCTTTCCACCGAATCCTCGGCGTGGAGCCAGTACCAGCAGTCGCTGGCCAACATCGCCACCCAGCAGCAGTCGAGTCTCAACGCAGCGGCGAATCAGTACCAGACGAGCATGTCGACGGCGGCGGGGACGTTCTCGTCACAGGAATCATCCGCTTGGGCCACCTATTTGCAGACCTTGGCTCCGGGCCAGACGCCCGACCCTCGGCTGTCGAACCTGCCGGCTGTTGCGCCGCTGAACTTCGTGCTGGCCGCCCCGCCCGCGGCCCAGCCTGAGGCGAACCGGAACCAGGGCAAACCGCCGCCGATCGATTGGAGCAAGGGAAAAGTACTCGAAGAGAACTCCACCCCCTGGAAGGGGTCGGGAATCACCGGCACCACATACCAACTCCAGATCGGAACAGACCCGAAAGGCAAGCCGATCATGATCACTTACTGGAAGGCCTACGCACCGTGGCAAATCCGCTTTCACTACTTCTGCCACGGGCTGACGTTCTCCGGTGGAGGCCCGCTTTCTTTCTCCCCGGACGGTGAGTCGGTGCCAGCGATCCTCAAAAAGTTCTACAAGGAAATACCCGCGAACAAGGTTCAGGCTGGCGATATTCTTGTTGGTTCGAAACTGGGGACGGTGGAACATTCGGCCGTTATCGCCAAGCCTGCGTTCCTGCCTAACGGCAATCTTGACCCATCCGCGACGATCGTCAACACTAAGAATGGGAATGCTCCCGAAACACAGATGACCGTAGACAAGATGGTGCTACTGCCTGCTTACAGATTCTGTGATTCGTGGGTTTACTACACGCGACAGTAATGCAAGGGGTTCGTCATGACGCCGATGTTGCTACAGGGCTTGCTCGTCGGCTGTGCGATGGGCGGTTGGGGGTACTTGGCCGCCCCGGTACCCAAGGAGAAGCCGGTGCTCAAGTGCGAGGTGCGCTGGACTGGCAAGGTCGAGACGACTATTTCCGGCCAGAGTATGACACGGGATGTGCCCGACGCCGCGGAAGTAACGATCACCAACATCTCGCAGACGGAAGTGGATATTGGTTCCAAATGGGGACCGCAAGCCTTCTTGGACCTGAGGGTGAAAGACCCCTCTGGAGCGGACGTGAAAACCGAGCCGCTGGCGTCGCTCCTTACGGTGCAATCGTTGAGCAAGCCTAAGCCGTACATTCTCAAGCCTGGGGAAGTGTACCGGTGTTCGGTCGGTCTGCTCAGCATGGTACCAGAGGAGAAACTGGTCGCCGGAACGTACAAGGTGAAGGCGGTCTACACCTTCAAGAAGAAGGAGTACACATCGGCTGATGTCGAGGTGAAGTGGCCTGGCCACAAGAAGTAACCCGGGACGAGGCGACGGGAACTCGCCCACCCGAAAGCACACATTCTCCGAATGTTGGCCATCTGATTCGTCACCAATCTCTGCCGGTCCCGCGCCTGATGCGCACACGCCGCCTGGTCGTGCGCGAACTCCTTGGCTTAGTTGCTCTGCCAAAACCGTGGGTCGGTTGTCGCGTTTTGGTTGCTTCGAAGCGGGTTTTATCCCGCGCGACAACCTCAACCACAGTTTTGGCAGAGCCTTAGCATCATCTCGAATGCAGTCCGGATCGCATCACCCCGCGTTCTCAGCTCGTTTCGCCGGTCGTTGAGGGGCTGAGGATTGAAATGTCAATTTTCTCTGAAATGATTCGCGCTCTTCTGTTCTTCCTCTGGTGAGTGGCTCTCACCGAAGCGCAGTTCATGCCCATTCATGTAGCGAGTCTGCGGGAACCAATTCCAGGTTCCGGACGCCGGTTCGTTGCGCGCTGTCTATCTGCACTCGCGTGAGATTGTCACGTTTCAATCGCGGACACAGCTCGGCGAGGAGGTTTCCGAAGCAGGTGGGTTCCCTCCTGCCCAAATCGCCGATTCATCCGGAGTTCCGTTCATGATGCTGAAGAAGTTGTGTGTGGGTGGGATCGCACTTGCGCTCGTCCTCCTGGTCGCAAACCGCAGTTACGCGGAGGACGCCAAGTTCGAGCTTCCCGCGATGGGTGGGTTCGCTGTCGCCCCCGATGGGGTCACGCTCGTCGTCTCGCTGACTGCGAAAACTGAACTCGTGTACTTTGACACCGACGCCGGGAAGGAGACGAAGCGGGTTACTGTTGATTTCCAGCCGACCGTGCTGGCCTGGGGCGACAAGATCCTGTTCGTGGGTCAGAAGGGATCAGGTGTGGTCCACATTCTCGACGCCGACACTGGCAAAGAACTCGGCACCGGGAAGGCCGAAAGCCCGATCCGCAATCTTGTCGTGGTGAAGGGCATCTGTTTTGCGAGCACCACCAATCGCCAGGTGGTTGCCATCGACGCCAAGGGCAACACCACGAAGACAGACGCGCAGGGGACGTTTATTGCAGCGGACCCCAAGGGAGGCTTCGTTTACACATGCATTGACGGGAAGGCCACCACCGACGTGATGAAATACGCGGTGAAAGGCACCAAGCTCACCCAGCAGAAAGAGTTTTTCCGTAGCCTCCGCGCCAGCCTCATTAATGTGCAGGGTCTGCAAATCAGCGCGGATGGGAAGGCGTTCGGCGTCGTTGCTGGTGGTGGATGGGCAGATCAGGAGCGAAAGAAGCACTACGGCGTCCCGTTGTACAACACCGAGGACATGAAGTCGCAACTGGGTGAACTGGAAACTGGCCCGTACCCGAGCGGCTTCGCTGTTCACCCCGACCTGCCGCTCCTGTTTGCCTGCACGGGTAAGGATGGGTCCATCTTTAATGCCAAATCGTATGCGTCAGTCCAAAAGATCACTGCGCCAACTTCGACGCCCGGAGCAGCTTCTCCGCCCGTCCTCGCTTTCGTCGCTAAGGGAAAGAAACTGGCCTGGGGCACCAACTCCAAGGACAACGGAGTGCTGAAGTTTTACGACGTCAAACTCCCCAATAAGTAATGTCGCGCAAGGAGTTGTCACGCGGGGGACAGTTTTCTGGTATCATCCCACGCGCGAATGACGTGGGATGATCGGAAATGTGGCCGCCGGAGGATAGCGAGTGGTCACTTGCTCTTCTGCCAGCGGATGATTGTGAACGAATACGGCACGAAGGTGCGAGTCGTCTTGCCATCCTTGATCTCGTGCTTCCATTCACTCTGCCTGGGGATGATGGCGTTGGGCTTCTCGGCGCTGTTGGCGGCATCGAGCCGGCCGGAGAGTTCGGTGACCTGGGCCACCGGATCAGCTGCAAATCCCTGGAGCGAGATGGTTGTCGCCAGAGGTTTGTCGCTCAAATTCACGACCTGAATCTGGAGCGTTGCGCCATCTTCACTCCACTTGGCGGTTACGTCGAGTAGATCCTTGGCGTTCGTCACTTCACATTTCACAACACGCGGGAGGTAGTTACGCGCGAGCATTTGTGTCACGTATCCCGGCGGCTGCAGCCAGACCTGCGACGGATTGAGGAATAGCAACCCCTGATCCCAGCCGTTGTCGTTCTGTTTGTCGGGTTGAAGGCCGTTGGCGGAAGTGACGATCGGCAATCGGCCGTCGCGCTCGATCCAGTTTGAGGCCAGCGCGTTCCCCAATGCCCGACGCATGGCGTGGTTGCCGGCGTTGTATTCAAAGACCACCACTTTGTGCTTCGCACCGTTGGCGACTTTGCCAAGTGCATCAATATAAGTGGGCAGTGCCTTCAGGGACGCAGAGGGAGGGGGATTGTTGGTATCGAGGTGCACGTCGAACCAAACTTCGCGGTCGTTCTTTTTCGCAAGCTCCAGAACTTTCGCGTGCCCGGTCAAATTCGTAATCCCACTGGCGGCGCCGGTGAACTTCATCGGGTCTTTGATCGCGTGGTCGTAGGCGAAATCGCCAACGACGAGGATCACATCGCGGTCCTTGCCCCAGATTGCTTTGGCTAACGCCTCGAACTTGGCGGCGTACTGGTCATCGACACGTTCTTCGTTGCCCAGTTCGATGAACTTCAGCCGGTACGGTTTTGCGTGCCCATCCTCGATGCGTTTGCGGCCCCACGTGCTCTCTGCCGATCCCTTGGCGTACTCGATGAAGTCAGTCATGTCTTGTGGCGATTCGTTGATGTCAAACGCCGGTACATACTCGAAACCCGCCGCTTCGCAGAAATCCATGAAATCGGGAATGCCCCAGCCGTTGGTGGAGTAGCGATACCAGAAGCCCGCATACGGCAGTCGGCGATCGCGCGGGCCGATCATCTTTTTCCAGCGGTACTCGGCGTTGTTCACCATCGAGCCGCCATACCGGAGAACCGTGATCCCCTGATTGATCAGCCCCTCGGCGACATCGCGACGTACGGGCAGCCCCCTGAATCGCCCCCATTCGCCCGGCTGGAGGAAGGCATGGCTGAACACGACTGAGCCAGGCTGCTTTAGTTTCAAAGCGAACCGACCTGAACTGTCTGAGGCGTTGGGAGTGAGCGTGAAGTTCAATCGCTGCCAGTCCTTGCTGGTCACAGTGAGCTTCGCCTCGGCATAGATGCGCGAACCGTCGCCACTTTCGAGCGATGCAAAGACCTCAAGCGGCTTCTCCGCACGAACCCAGACATAACCTTCGTAAGCTCGCTCCTTCACGAAGTTCATGCCCCAGCGGTTGAGCCCTCGGTTCTCGATACCCCATTCTCCTTCGCCAGAAGTGAAGGTGACCTGTTGCGCTTGCACGCCGACGAATGGACGGTCTGTTACGAGCGTAAATCGCCCTTGTGCTTTTCCACCGCGAATCGGTCGCCACATACCACTGACTTCCGGAATAGCTTCCGATTGCTTGAACGCGAGCGGTTCCTTCTCCTTGCCGGTCTTCACCCACAGGTTCCGAAAACGTGTTTCGCGCTGCCACGCGCGAAGACCGATGGCCCCTGCGGCCAACGCTTTGTCGCCATCGTCGTGCCGCAGAATGGATTTGCCATTCACGAAGATTTCGATGACCGAACCGGATAGCTGCACTTCCAGCGGAATCCATTTGTCGACGGCGACTTCGCAATCGACCTCTTGAATTGGCTCGAAGTTGTTCCGGTGTCGGGCGAGGAGCAGCTTCTGGCTCTCGGCGTTGAGAGCAATCTCGTAACCAATGAACTTGTCGGCGCCGATGCCGGGCTGATCCACCCGGACAATCAATTCGGCGTTTCCTCCCTTGCGGTCGGCGAAATAGAGTTCCACACCAACTGAGCCGTCCTTGAATGCCGCGTGGTCGCTGATGAGCTTCGGCCCATCAGTGGCCTCAATGCGAATGACGCCATCTTTGACCAGCCAGCGGCCACCGTGGATTTTGAATCCCACCACGCCGGGCGATGGAGGTGGTTCCTGAAAGCTCTCGCCGAAGATCATCTGGCTGTAGAGGCCGCCGTAGATTTCGTGGTTCACATCCTCAATACAAGCGCCGGTTAAGTGCGGCGATACCCGCCCGAGCACGGTATCGGCCTCGACGCGGATCTCTTGCGCGACGAGGACGCGAGGAGCCAACGCAAGCGACGTGAGGATTGCGAGCGCGGCGAGCTTGGATGTGTGGTTCATGGGTTTCTCTTTTTGCATGTGAAGCCCCACACAGACCCACCCCCCAACCCCCTCCCTGCAGGGAGGGGGTTGGGGGGTGGGTCTGTGTGGGCTCACTTCAGTGGTTTCACCTTGTCGAGATCATCCGAGGTGCGGCCCAAAAGAATCTGATCGAACAACGCCCCGCCACCCGTGGCCATTATGCTCAAAGACTGAATGCGCGGCGGTTTACCTTTCGTCAGCGCCCAGAGATCAACCCGAACGGTCGTCCATTCTGTTGGCGGCGTACCGTTGAGTTTGTGTTCGACGATGACGCCCTCTTTCCATTTCGCATCGCCATCGAGAACCGCCACTCCACCGCCCGGCCAGGCCCGACCGAGCAAAAGCCCAACTCCTGTGGTTTTCTCGGATGTCGCTTTCCACGCAAACTGAAGATAACGATACTGGCCGGGCTTGGGGTCTTCGGCGATCTCGAAATCCCAGTTCGGGACGGCGTGCCCAAACGGTGGTTGCCAAGCCGGGCCAGTTTCACCTGCCGCAGATAGTTCCAGACACTTCCCACCCGAATACGCGCCACCATACCTGAAACTGACTGGTCGGCCGGGATATTTCAGAACCGTCAGGTCGGTTTCCTTCTCATCGAACAAGACGGCAACCGGGTTCTTCGCCACGGCATCGGGATGCGAACAGCCGAGGACTTCTCCATGGAAGACGAGTTCCCCCAGACGGATATTGCCGATGGGCCAGGTTCCACCACCGGTGCTCACGAAGCGGAACCGAGCGGCTTCGATGGGCTTATCAAAGACGTGTGTGTGAGTGGCCGTATCGGAGAGTAAGTACGGCCCATCACGCCACTGTTCAGCAGAGGCATCCCACCACTGCATGCGCATGTCGCGGAGCCACGATTCCGGATGGTTGGGGTCTTCCACGAACGTGACCCCAGTGACCCGAAGTTGCGTTCGGAAGGTGTCGACTTCGAGGGCGAGTTTGTTCCGCCAACCACTGTCGATGTAACCGATGTCGGTCCACTCCAGCCAGGGTTTTGCCGGAGCATCGGTGTTGCCGTCCGTGAGCAATTCGACCTTGTTTTGCCAGGGGCGCGGATCGCCGTGCGTTCGTGGATCGGACACGGCCAGAATCAGGGCCTTCGACTCCGCGAGCAAGTTTGGCGTGAGAAGAAGTGGCGTGGGGGCGGCGTTGCCCCAGTTCGTTTTGCGTACCGTTGGCGTGAGATCTTTTGCCAGCAGTTTGGAGCGGGCATCGGTTTCTGTTGGTTTGAGAGTCTGGCTCCACTTCACATTGAGTGCCGCATCAGCGCGAAGAACCTTCCCCATCCAGGTTGCAATCACCAATTCGTCATTCGGCAACCAGGCTGGCACCGGCAGCGAGCCGAGATCGCGTTCGGCTTCAACTGCACCCATTCGATTCAAGATGGAGAGCGTGCCGAGTTCACTCCCCACCGCAATGCGTTTGCCGTCCGGCGAAATGCGAGGATGTCGGAGCGTATCATCGCCGGTAAACGTCCAGAGCAGTCCACCGAGGGGGTTGAACACTTTGAGTTGTTGGCCAACGGTTGCGGCAATCAGCGAGCCATCCGCAGCCACCGCGACGTCGTCTACGGAGGTGAGAATCGTGTTTACCAACTTGTCATCGCGAATCACAAAGAGTCGACCACCGAGTGTATCGGCGCGAAGCACGATCGTCTTGCGATCGGTGGAAACCGTTCCGCCGAGAAGCGTGCCGCTCTCGGCAGGGGTGAGACTCCAAACTTGCTGACCGGTGCGGGCATCACGAGCGGTTACGGTTGTGCCATCGAGAACAAGGAGAGTCTGGTTATCGACTGCAACGAGCCGAACGCGCTTGCGTGTCGTCTTCCACCACGCATCGGACCAGAGTTCCTTCCCGCCACGATCCCACACCACCAACCCTAAATCGCCCGACGAAGCGATCCAAGAACCATCCGGCGCGGAGGCGAAGTTGTTGATTCCGACGTCCTGTAATTGACTCCCCGAAGCCCACCCCGTTGCCCGTTTGGGCAAACCGAAGAGAGCGAATCGTCGCGTCGGCTTGCCATCAGCCGTGAGTGTGTAGAGGTGGTACCCCTCGCCCGTGAAGACATCGAACCCCTGAATCGTGAATCCACTCTCGCTGGAAGCCGGATCGAACGCGAACCCGTGCCCCACCTTTTCACGCCACTTCGTCTCGCCCGTTTCCAGATTCAGTCCATAGAGATTGTGATCCCAATTGAAACAATTCAGGAGAGCGGTCTTGCTGTCAGGTGAGAACGCCAGAGAGCGGACGTGGGGGCCGAACAGCGAATCTGCTTCTGTCGCATCCGGCACGGGATCGAATGACTTCGCATTAGGGGGAAGGAGTGCATATAAGCGAGCGGGCACTGTTCGCAGGTCACATGTGACAATGCCGTTTTCGTGCTTTACGGGTTTGCGTGCGAACACGTCAAACACTCGCCATCCGGGCGGGACATCGAGTTTCAACTTCACGATCACCGGAACCCGATGCGTCATCTGAAGGCTCAATCGCCACGCCAGGCCGGGATCCCAGCCTAGCACGGTGTTGTTGACCGCCCAGACGAAGCAGGTCTCGCCCGCTTGGCGTTCGGTGAGCATGATCTCGGGGTTGTCACATTCCGCCACAGGACGGACGACGGGACCGAGCACCTTTCGCAGTTGGTTGGCGTGTGTCTTGAAGTATTGGGGGAAGCGTGAATAAGCGGCATCGTCCTGCCACGCGTGCGGGTCTTGCTTCACCCGGTCGAAGGAGACACCGAGCGGAGTAAAGTCCTTCACCAGTTCCGCTCGACAGGTGCCATCAGAAAAGACTTTGATACCCGCGGCTTGAGCCTGCTTCAGAGCGTTCGCCAGCGGTGGATCGAGTTCCACTCGCTGATTCACAACCAGGATCGCCTGGTACTTCTTGAACGTCTCGGGCTTGAGATCTTCCACGAACACAAACGAAGCAGGCCGATGAGCATACATGCTCGCGCTGTAGGCTTCGAACAGCGCATCGAAATAGGCGCTGCCGATTTTGCCGTCCCAGGTTTCGATGCGAGCCATCCGGGTCGAAACCACGATCGCCACCCTGTCGGCGTTCTCGAGCTTCGCGAGCCACGGTCCATAATGCCGAAGGAGGGTGTAAAGAGCGCGATAGGCCGAAGTGGTGCCTGCCGCGCCGCAGCGCGGATCGCTTTGGCCCGGATCGTGACCTGCCCAGGGCCCAATACCGCCCGACTGGCCCACGCCATTCGCTCCGCGCATAACCATCTGGAGGAGCGTGGGGTAGATCATGCCGCCAGTGCCGTCATCGTTCCACAATTCCGGATGCCCCCAGGCGGGCTTGCCCGGTCGCTTGTAGTAGTCGACGTTGTGCGGCGTCACCTGCGGCGGTTGAATCTGCTCGGCCTGATAGTGCAGATCGACCTCATCGGCGTTGGCGAAGATGATCGGTGGGTGAGTCTGGATGGCGCGATACGGGCCGGTCATCGTGCTGAGTTTACCCGACACGATGGCGTTCATTTTTGCGCGAAAACGCTTCTCGGCATCAACCGCATGAGCAAAGGTCCGATCCGAGATCGTATCGAGGATTGGCGACCATTCGCCCGTTTCGCGGGCGCGCTTCAGTGCGGCTTCGTAAGCTGCTTTCTCGCTGGGATCTTTCGCTGCGGCGGCGCCGTGTTTTTCTAGCCACCAGTTCGCCGCCCAGCTCCAGCCTCGCAGTGCAGGGTAGGGCAGAAGTAGTTTGCTCGCTTGCTCAAGGTCCTTGTCCATCTGCTCGGGTTTGCGCGAATCAAAGAGAGTGCCGACCGGCAACCCTGCATCCATGTAAAGCAAAATGCCCTGTTCCTCGATCCCGAATGCACCGTAACCGGCAACCGCTCGCCGGGCAGAACCCTCGAACAGTGCTTTTTCCGGCGCCACCGCCAACGGATCCGATTTGAGACGCTCCGCGAGTGCATCGTCGCGACCAATCTCCGAGAGTATTCCCAAGCCGGACCCATTCCCCAGCCGATCGACGAACAGATTCAAACCGAGTTTCCGCGCACGTGCGATATGCGTGGCGACCGTGTCGGGTGTGTCGATCAAGCGCGGGACATTAAGACCGTATGGCCGCGGGCCAGTGGGGAATCCGAAGGAGTAATCGCCGTGTTGGAGGATGTGAAAGCGTGGTCGGTTCAGGAGCCCCGGACCGATCTCCACGTATTGCGGAGCCACCGTGAAGCCAGGCAGTTCGGCGTCGAACAAATACCGGCCGGCGGGTAGTGCTTCGAGTTCTTTGCGTGTCAAAGTGAACTCAGCTTTGCCGTTCTTCAGTTCGAGTGGCCACTCGCGGAGAGTCTCTTTCGGAGATCGCAATTTTGCCGTGAGCTTTTCGGGGGGCGTTCCCGTGGGTGGAACACGCGCAATCACCGTAACCGGAATCTCTTCGCCGCCTCCGTAGTAGAAACGATTGAGTGGCGTGAGAATCGAGACGCTTCCTTTGGCATCGGGAACGCGTACTTCCACGAAGCCATCGACGACATATTCCGCCACGCGACCGCCAACGTCAGGTGTGACACGCAGCTGATAGAGCCCGCGAAACTCGCCGGGGACCGCAAGAGTGCCATCGCGTATCGGGAGTTCGGTGAATTCCGGTACTCCGAGTGGACGCATCCAGACTCGGAAAAACGGTTTGGTGGGACGCGTGCCCGCATCAAACTGGATTTCGAAAGAGATAGGCTTGCCAGCCGTCCAGACCGGCGAGGGATACTTCGCGGTGAGAATCTCAACATCAGCGGCAACCTTGCGAACCAGTTCGCCGCTTTTGCGATCGTAAACTTCAAACAGCGTCGTGGGATCAGCGCGTTTGATGATGAACTGATCGCCCAGCATGCGGAGATCGTGGATCGATTGCGCCTTCCTGCTCGGATCAGCCTTCAACTTGATCTCCCCGGCTGGCTTCCCATCCAAACCGAAGACCTTGACATCCATTCCGCCCGCAATGACGTAAAGTTTCCCCTCCGCATCGAGGTCGAACCCGCCTGGAGTCTCACCGGCTGGCCTGAGCTTGAGGTTCCAGAGCGGTTTGCCATCGAAGCTCGTGACCCAGATCATACCGTTCGACCATGCCGTGACAAATCGCTTGCGCGCTTCATCCACTCTCAGTCCGAGCGTTCCGCCTTTACTTTTCTCTCCGGTTTGCTCCAGAGAATAGGCTTCGGCCAGTTTGTTGGGCGGGGTAACCCGCAACACCCGCAATCGGTGTTGATCGATGCCATAGAAATCGCCGGAGGGACCAGCGCAGACGTCCGAGGGCGCGTTCCATTGCACGATGTCGCTTACCAGAAAATCAGGCACATGGCCGAGCGGCGCGACGTTCTTGTCCCAGAAAGCAACCCGATGAGCAAAGTGTCCCTCGGCAGTAGCGATGGTGCCGTCCTTGCTCGTCGCGACCGCCTGAGTGGAATAGCCTACCACGCCACCCGAACGCTCGCGGCCATCGGGTGACACGCGAAGAACGTAGCCGCCTTTTCCACCGCCATTCGCCAGATAGAGATAGCCGTCCTGCCCGACGGAGAGTCGGGCACGAACGATATCGAAATGCGGATCGTGCCGTGAAATGACCTGTTCGAGAACAACTGGATTAGCCGCAGAGAGTGGCAGAGTCGCCAGGAGGAGTGCAACAACCGCGAGCATCAGGCGGAGCATGTTTTCGTCCTCGGTGGGGAGCCGGAATGTGTCTTACCGGGGTAGATGGGGCGATTGCGTTGTGTTCGGATCAGCACGTGTTGCGGGATGGATTTAGAGTAGCCGGTGATGAAGATTTGGCCGGCGCGGAGTTGCAACTTGACAGGCTGCGCATTCCCCAGTCTGATACACGATACGCACAGTCTCATCGAATAACGAGCAGCCCTCATGTCGCACGACGAACAACTGGTCGCTCGGTTTTATCAACATCTGGCTCGTTGGTTTATCCTCCGACAATCCGTGGGCGCTGTCACCGGGTGGGCTTTCCTCTGGGGCACAGCGATTCTCATTCTCAAAGTGACATGGGGCATCTCACTACTGACGCTGCTGTGGGGCGCGATCGGATTTCCGATCGCTCTGGGGCTTGCGGTATGGGTCGCGATTCGTCAGTTGCCGGATCGTTCTGCTGTGCGGGCGATGCTCGATGCACGCGGTAAGTGCGGTGGCTTACTGATGGCCGGCGCGGAGTGTGATCTCGGAGAATGGGAAGCGAAGCCCACATCCACTGCGTTCCCGCGCCTCCAGTGGCGCGGACAGCGGTCCCTCGCGTTTCTCGCGGTGTCCATCGCGTACGTTGTGCTCGGATTTCTGTTGCCGGCACGCGGACTTGCGGGGAACGAAAAGCGGCTCGATATCGACCGGCCGGCGGAACGGCTGACGGAGCAAGTACGCGTGCTTCAGGAAGAGAAAATCATCGAGCCTGAACGGGCCGAAAACATGAAACAGAAGCTTGATGAGCTGCGTGCGCAGGCAGCAGGCAAGGATCCCGCGAAGACTCTCGAAGCGCTCGATCACCTCAACGATGTCGTCCGCCAGACTGCCCAACAAGCAGCTGAAACCAAAGCCCGACAAGCGAATCAACTGGGGAAGGTGCAGGCTGCCGCCGAAGCATTGCAAAAGACCGCCGCACAGCTCGATCCAAAAGAAGCCGCCGAGTTGATGAAGGAACTGGCCACGCTCGCAGAGCAATCCGCGGCAGACAACAAAGCCTTCCAGGACGAACTTGGCGCGGATTTGGCGGAAGCTCTCAAGGAGGGGAAGCTCTCTCCCGAACAGTTGGCGAAACTTGCTGCTGCCGCCAAGAGCGGCAAGGATTCTCTCGCCAAGACCGGCAAGAAACTGCACGATGCCAAGCTGATCGACACAGACCAGCTCAAAGCGTGCGAGGGCGGCAAGTGCGACTCCGATGGGCTCGCCAAATACCTGTCGAAAAAAGACGGGAAGAAGAGCTTGAAAGAGGGACTTCGCGAACAAGATGGCAAGGGTGGGGTCAGTGACGACGGACCGGGCAACACACCTCTGAACTTCGGCGATCGTTCGAACGAGAACGGATCGAAGTTCAAGGAAGAAGCATTACCGCCCTCAGAACTGTCGGCGCTGAAAGACAGTCAACTCTCCGGCGTCAGTAGAGTGCCGCCCAAGCGCGATCCCAAGGCAGGTCCGCCGCAAGCGGGCGGGCTGACGGGTGCTACGGCTGGGGGCGGCTCAGCGAACGCCGCGCCGGTGCTGCCGCAGCACCGCGGCGCGGTCAACCGGTACTTCGATCGGCCAGCGAAGTGAGAAGTTGAACCATAGAGACACAGAGAAGGAGCTGACCACGGAGACACAGAGAAGCAGGAGAGATTAGAGTTTTTGAACTCTATTTGTCTTGGTCTTCTTGTTTTCCTCGGTTTTCTCTTCCCCCGCTGCGCGGGGACCCTCTCGGGATCTCTGTGGTTAGCTCCTTCTCTGTCTGTGGTTAATCCTGCTTCTGCCTTCACGTGCACCCGAGAATTGCATGTCCGACACTGCTAAGCCCGCTGCGCTCCTCGAACCCGCCGAAGTGAAGCCCGTTGCTGACCTCGCTGGCCGGCTGCTCGAACAGCTCGACAGGATGCTCTTCGGCCGGCCCGAGTTGCACCGACTTGTGGTAATCGGGATTCTCAGTCGTGGGCACGTGTTGCTCGAAGGTGTGCCTGGTGTCGGTAAGACGGCTCTGGTCAAGGCGCTCAGTCAACTGCTGAGCCTCGATTTCAAGCGAGTCCAATTCACTCCGGACTTGATGCCGAGCGATATTCTTGGTGCACACATCTTGCAGGAAGTGCCGGGTGGAGGGCGCGAGATGATCTTCCGCGCCGGGCCAATCTTCACGCACCTCCTGCTGGCCGATGAAATCAACCGCGCTTCCCCCAAGACGCAATCAGCTCTCCTCGAAGCGATGCAGGAACGCAATGTCACGCTGCTGGGCGTAACCCGGCAGTTACCCGATCCGTTCTTCGTGCTCGCCACGCAGAATCCGATTGAACTCGAAGGAACTTACCCGTTGCCGGAAGCGCAACTCGATCGTTTCCTGTTCAAACTTGTCGTTGAACCGGCGAACACGGACTCTCTGGATCGAATCATCAGCACGCGGCGACGCGGCGAACCGCCGCAACCGGTTTGGTCGATGAGCGCTGAAGAGTTGCGTGAAGTCTTCCGCGTGATGGATCGGATCTTTTTGCCTCGGCCCGTCGCTCGTTTCATCGCCCGGCTTGTGGCGGCGACACACGGCAGTGCGACGGAAGCAACGCCGTTGGTGAAAGCTTATGTGGCATTCGGAGCCTCACCGCGAGCCGCAATTGCGATTGCGGAAGCCGCCCGTGCCGCCGCATTGCTGGCTGGCCGGCCGACGGTTGGTTTTGCCGACGTGCGCGCTGTCGCTCCCCCCGTTTTGAATCACCGGCTGATTCTCAATTACAAGGCTCGCCTGGATACGGTTGATGCATTCGCGATCATCGGCGAATTGCTCAATAAAACGGATGAGGCCGGTTTGAATCTCCCCCGCGATCTGAGTGTCGTTGAGGTGAATCGTGACTGAAATTACGACTGCGGCGGGGAGAGCAGGGAGGCCCATTGCCATAGCGATTCTCGCGATGCTCTTCACGTCAGCGTTTGCCTCGGCCGCCACGTACGGCGATGTCGAGGTGACGGTCAAAAACGAACCTCGCGGCACGGCCTTCCACGGCTACGCCGAGGTCGAGTTTCTCGTCGTCAATCGGTCCCAGGCTTCACACGATGTCCGCCTCACATATCCCCGATCGCACCCCCGGTCCGGCAGCGATTATCTCCGCGCCGTGACGCGAACGTTGACGGTGGAGCCCGGCAAGAATGTCCGCGTGGTTATGGCGTATCCCGAACGACTCCACGGCTACAGCATCGCCTGTGCCGTCGCCATCGACGGACGCGACCAGGAGGAAGCGATTCCAATTGGGAGCGCTTCTTCACGAGGCTATAGTTATGGCTCCTCCCGGGGCAGTGCCGGTCCTCAGTTACTCGGCCTCTACAGCAAGAGCGTGGATACCCGTTTCCCGGACTGGGTGAACGATGCACAGATGCGGCTCCGGTCCGAAGGAAAGCAGCTTTCTGTCGAGGTCGTTCGCGCTGACCAACCTGTGGATCAGTGGAGCACCAACTGGCTCGGCTATACGCGGTACGATGGCGTGGTCGTTACAGCCGACGACTTGCGGACCATGCCCGCCGAGGTCCGCAATGCCATCGGACAGTACGTGGAGTGCGGCGGATCGCTCCTGATACTTGGGCCCAATGCGCCGTTACCTGGCCCGTGGAAACTCCAGCCCCATCCGCGTCGCAACTGTCTTCTGACAACGCCCGGCTTCGGCGAGTGTGTGGTCATTGATCGCACTGATCTCTCGCGGGATCGCGGCTCTGACCTCGGTTCCGCGCTCGAATCGTGGATCGGTAGTGTGACTCCCTGGCTGCGCGTGCGTGACCCGAGCGACGCCAACCGCGTTTTTCCGGTCGTTGAGGATGTGGGTATTCCCGTGCGCGGACTCCTGGCCCTCATGTTCGTGTTCGCCATCGTCATCGGCCCAGTCAACTTCGTGGTTCTCACCCACAAGAAGCGAAAGCTCTGGCTCTTCTGGACCGTACCACTGATCTCCTTCATCACGTGCCTCACCGTCATTGCCTACATGGCAGTGACGGAAGGGTGGAAGGGACGAAGTCGGATCGAAGGGTTCACCATTCTGGATGAGAACAGCCGCCGCGCATCGTCCCTTGGCTGGACGGGATTCTACACTCCGCTCCTTCCAAGCGGCGGGCTACACTTCAGCCCCGACACCGAAGTGAACTACCAGAACGGCGAATACCCGCACAGTCGGCGCGGATCTTCCGGCTCTGCGCTCACCATCGACTGGACGCGGGATCAACACTTCAGTTCTGGCTGGCTGACGCCGCGCGTCCCCGCGCACTTTGCACTGCGCAAAAGCGAACTACGCCGCGAGCGAATGACCATCTCGAAGGGAGCGGACGGGCTCGAAGCCGTGAACGGTCTTGGCGCGGATTTGAGTGAGTTCTGGTATTGCGATGAAACCGGGAACCTGTTTCACGCCGACGCGATCCTGGCTGGTGAGCGAGCGAATTTGCCCCCCGCGCCGCGTCCAACATCTTCTGGTGGAGTCAAGAGCTTGCGCAGCGTTTACGCCGGCGAGTGGACGGGGCTTTCCACCAAGATGAAAGTGGAGGGGCCGGCCTTGCTCGCCCCGCGAACGTACCTCGGCGTGATGGAAGCCGCTCCATTCATGGACGACGGCATGCCCGGCGCCTCCGTTCGCAAGATGCGATCGATTGTCTATGGCATTTTGAAGGAGGGGGGCGATGGAGGTTGAAATCGACAATCTTCGCAAGGAATATGGCCGAACCCGCGCCGTCAATGGCATCTCGTTCAGCTTTTCGTCCGGTCAGGTGTTCGGTTTCATCGGCCCCAACGGTGCCGGGAAATCAACCACCATGCGCGTGCTGGCTACACTCGAAGAACCCACATCTGGCAACGCCACCATCGACGGCGTGTCCGTAATCGAGGAGCCCGAAAAGGCGCACAAGTACATCGGCTACGTGCCGGATAACTTGCCATCGCACCGCGATATCACCGTGCACGAGTATCTCGACTTCTTTGCGCGGGCTTACAACATTCGCGGCGAGAAACGGCGGCAGACGGTCGAGGGGGTCGAGGAGTTTACCAATCTGATCGGCATCCGGGACAAGACGCTCAACGCACTGTCGAAGGGGATGAAGAACCGGGTCAGTATCGCCCGCGCGCTGGTTCACGATCCGCCCGTCCTTCTCATGGACGAACCCGCAGCCGGTCTGGATCCACGGGCGAGAATTGAACTGCGCGAGTTGCTCAAAGTTCTGGCGGGGCAGGGGAAGGCAATCCTCATCAGTTCACACATCCTCTCGGAGCTGGCGGAGATTTGCACCGGGGCGGTGATTATCGAACGCGGCAAGATTCTCCGCGCCGGTACTCTGCAAGAAATCATCGCCCAAAGCGGCAAGGCACACCGGACCATCGTCCTCCGCCCCCTCAATCGAGCTGAAGAATTACGCAAGACGCTGCTTGAGACACCCGGGGTTGAAGATGCGCGCGAGGAGGATGGTATTGTGGAAGTGGATTTCGTCGGTGGGGACGAAGCCTGCTGCGATCTCCTGGAAACGATTCTCCGAGCGGGTTTTCGGATTCTCGAATACCGACCGCGGCGGGTCGATCTTGAGCAAATCTTTCTGGATGTCACCCGGGGCGATGTGCAATGACTGAGTTCTTCTCGCATTTGGGCGATCGCATCAACCCCATTGTCGTCAAGGAAACGCGCCAGGCAGTCAACAGCCGGCTCGTCGCGGGATTTTTGCTGCTTTTCCTCAGCGTGCAACTGGTTGTCATGCTCCTCATGATGACCACTCGCGAGATGCCGGACCAGGACGAGATTGACCTGCGTGCGGGCCGCGACGTGTTCACGTTCGTGCAGGGAATTCTCCTCGGTACCTGCCTGATTCTCATCCCCGCGATGACCGGCGTCCGGCTCGCCATCGAACGCTCCGACGTGAACGTCGATCTATTATTCATTTCGTCGCTGACCCCACGGGCGGTGCTTTTGGGCAAACTGGTCGCCGCGGGGGCTTTGGCGCTACTCATCTTCAGCGCCTGTGCGCCGTTCATGACCTTCGCCTACGTGATGCGCGGACTCGATGTCCCCACCATTGTCGTCGTCCTCACTGCGGACTACCTGGCCGTGATGACGGTCACAATGCTCGCACTTTTTATCGCTTCGGTACCGGCGAACCGCGGGTTGCGCGTATTGCTGGGTTTCTTCGGCTTCGTCGGGATGTGTTATCTCGGCGCGGGCTTGCTGGCGCTCACGACCGCGTTCTTGCGTGGTTGGTCGAGCTTGGACATGAATGCCTGGGAATTCTGGGTCAGTTGTGCCGGGCTTCTGGCGTTGATCCTGGGGGTGAACGGATTGCTGTTCGTGTGGTCGGTGGCGCTGATCAGTCCGGCCGCCGCGAATCGAGCGCTTCCTGTGCGAATTTACACTCTCGGTTTTTGGCTCGCTGCCGCCATTGGCTTTGGGATTTGGAGTCTCTATCTCCGCCGACCCGAACCCATGCTCGGTTGGGGTTTGATTAGCTGTGTGCTCTTCTCGCTCCAGTTCATCATTGCGATCTGCGAACGGGACCAGTGGGGCGCTCGAGTCGCTCGCCGAATCCCGCGCCAACTGATCCTCCGGATGCTGGTGTTCTTCTTCTATAGTGGTGCCGCTGGCGGCTTCGCGTTTGGAGCCTTCGGCGCTGCGATTTCCATCAGTGGCCTTGCAATCTGGTTTGCCGTCATTCCTTCCCCACTGCGCGGGCTAACCGAACAACAACCCGTGCTGGTTTTGGGCTTGGTCCTCGCCTACACGTACTGTTACAGCCTCACAGCGGCTGTGATTCGTCGCTTACTTGCCAAGTCTTCCTTTCCGCCTGGTTATACGTGGGTAATCGGCGTGATCCTCGTGGGCTGCGGTTGTGCGCTGCCCTACATCGTGCGATTCGCGCTGTTTGAACACTCGCGGTACGGTTACCCGGACGAACTGACCTTCCTCTACCTCACGAATCCCTTCGTGATGATCATTGAGGCCGTCCGGTATACAGAGACGCATCTCTTGTATACGATCGCCTTCCTGTCCGCTTGGGGTTTGACCGTCACGATGGTCAATCTACCGTGGTTCGTGAAGCAGATTCAGAAGTTCCAGCCGCCGGAAGTGCCGGAAGCCGTAGTAGGAGCAGAAGGAGCGGGCGAATGAGTATGTCCGCATTCCTTCAAGAAGGTGCGACGGCGGCACAGCGATTCGCCCTGGCTGTGCCCCGGCACGGCCCCGCGAATCGTACTGGTTCCGCGCTTGCAGCGCGGGCTGGGTCGTCGCTGGAGTTCCGCGACTACCGAGGCTACGAACCGGGCGACGACTTGCGGCACGTGGACTGGCATGCCTTTGCCCGCACCGATCAGTTGAGCGTGAAATTGTTTCGCGAAGAAGTCGCTCCGCACCTGGACGTATTGATCGACGGGTCGAAGTCGATGGCGCTGGTGGACTCGGCGAAGTTACGCGGAACGCTGGCGCTGGCCGGGTTCTTCGTGACGGCCGCCACCAACGCGGGGTTTTCGCACAGCGGTTGGTTGCTTGGCAGCGAAGCCATGCCGCTCGGTGATCGTCGACGCCGACCGGCCGAGTGGGAAGCGATGGATTTTGTCCATCGCGGCACTCCTATGCCGGCGCTCGCTAGCGCGGCAGTCCGCTGGCGTCCGCGGGGCGTGCGAATCTTACTCAGCGATCTGTTGTGGGATGCCGACCCTGGATATGCTGTTCGCTTGCTGGCCGACCGTGCATCAACTGCGGTTGTGCTTCAGGTACTTGCTGAACTCGATGCGGATCCACCCACGAGTGGCTACGTCCGGCTGCTCGACAGCGAAACCGGCGAGATCCGCGAAGTTCGCGTCGATGAATCTGTGGTCCGACGGTACCGCGAGAACCTCGCTCGCCTTCAAGGCCACTGGCATGATGCCTGCCGCTCAGTCGGCGCGGTCTTCGTCACGGTTGTGGCGGAGAATGTGCTCCGTGACTGGCGCCTCGATGCGCTCATTGCTGCCGGCGTGCTGGAGGTGGGGTGAGGGGTGAGGGGATTTACCACAAAGGCCCAAAGGCCACAAAGAAGACGGAAGTCAGAGGACAGAAGACAGAAATCAGAATTTAAGAGTCAGTGAGATGTTGTCTTCTGTCCGCTGACCTCTGTTTTCTGTCCTCTGTCCTCTTTGTGGCCTTTGGGCCTTTGTGGTGAAATCCGACACCTCTTTTGCGGAGGGTTCGCTTGAGCCCGGTGTTCACCACTCCTCTGGCGTTGCTCGGTCTGGTGTCGCTCCCGGCGCTGGTGGCGATCTACTATTTGCACACACGTTCGCGCCTCCAGCCGGTTTCGAGTCTCCTCCTGTGGACCGATGCGCGACTAATTCCGGATGGCGGGCGGCGCGTTGAGCGGCTGCGCCTGCCACTGGTGTTCTGGCTCGAACTGTTGGTACTCGCGCTATTGGTGCTGGCGGCGGCCGGTTTGCATCTGCCCGCAACTGCGGGCAGTCGACCGCTGATCGTTGTGCTCGACGATTCGTACTCCATGCAGGCTGGTGCGTCCGATTCCACTCGCAAACGCGCCAAAGATGCCTTGCTCGATGACCTCCGCCGCAATCCTCGACGCTCCGTACAGTTCGTTCTCGCCAGTGATCGCCCACAGGTTCTTGGCGACACGTTTTCGGCCACGAGCGAGATGGAACGTGTCCTCGAAGGCTGGACGTGCCAATCCAATACGGCCCGGCTCGATACAACCGTCGCACTGGCACTGGAACTGGGCGGTGAATCAGCAAGTGTGCTTGTACTCACCGATCACGCGCCAGATCCTCCGCCTGCCGCCGGCCGCGTGCGCTGGTGGTCGTTCGGATCAGCCACACCCAACTGGGCATTCGTGAACGCCAGCCGCACACCTGGTCCGCGCGGGGATCGTCTCTTACTCGAAGTTGCGAACCTCGCCGCGGATTCGCGCTCGACCTCGGTTCGGTTGGAAGCCGATCAGCCGTCACGCGAACTCAGCCGCTCGGATTTACATCTCGCTGCCGGCGAAACTCGCCGACTCATCTTGGAGGTTCCTGAAGGGGTCGGGGCCATTCGGGCCTTATTGGATGACGATGAATTAAACCTCGACAATGCGGTGTCGCTACTCCCCGTAGGCCGCAAGACTGTGACGTACGAAATGCGGCTGGGCGATAAGGAATTGCGGTCCGCTTTTGAGCGAGCGCTGAAGGCCAGTGGTATCGCGACGATCGCAGAGGGACGAGGTCAACTTGTCTTTCTCGATGGCGGCCTTGAACCTCCGGATGGGGAGGAAGCGTGGATCGTCCGCGTGCTCCGGGAAACCGAGGCCGAAGCATTCACCGGGCCGTTTGTAATCGACCACGCGCATCCGTTAACGAACGGTCTGTCATTGACCGGCGTCGTTTGGGGTGGAGGAAAGTCGCCACTGCCCGGTGCTCCCGTCGTGATGGCTGGGAATGTAACGCTTCTGACCGATAGCGAATCCGTCGGCGGCCGGCACGAACTCCGGTTGCGTCTCCGGCCCGATCTCTCCACGCTCACGCAATTGCCCGCGTGGCCCGCGCTCGTCTGGAATCTGGTTCACTGGCGGGCGGCTTTTCAGCCGGGTCTTGAACGCGCGAATGTGCGCGTCGGCGAAGAAGCTGTCTGGATGCTGGCTTCATCAAAGGCTTCGATCGATGTCATGCGACCGGGTGGTGAGGTTTCCACCGTCCCGGTGCATAGCCGGAGGGCCACCATCCGCGCAGATCGCTCTGGCGTCTATTTCCTCCGGGCGGGCAACGAGAATGCGGCATTTGCCGCGAACGTCTTGAATCGCGACGAATCGGACCTCACGAAGTGTGTAACCGGCCGCTGGGGCGATGAACTCGACGAATCAACTCTCCGTAGCGATTACCGCGATGTCACCGCGTGGCTGGTCCTTCTGGCAGCGGCGATCGTGACGCTGCACATGTGGGTGTTGGCCCGAAAGCCGATCACGGGAGCAAGTCCGTGACACTGCTCGAACCCATCTGGCTGCTTCTGGCTTTGCCGCTTCTGGCGGCGTTGTTGCGTTATCCCCTCTCAGGCCGATTGTTGAACAGCCTCCGTGCGGCAACGATTCTGCTGACAGTGTTTGCGCTCGCTGGTTTGGCGATCCGACTCCCAAGCCGTGCGGGTACGGTTGTCGTGGTGGTGGATCGGAGTCGATCGATGCCGCCCGGATCAGATGCCGATCATAAGGAACTCATCGATCTGCTCCACTCGGCGATGGGTTCCAACGACCGGCTCGCGGTGGTGTCGTTCGGGCAAAGCGTGGTCATCGAACGGGCACCGGATGGGGCAAAATTTACTGGATTTACCCACGACGTCGGTCCGGATGGGTCCAGTCTGGGAGAGGGAATCGACACCGCTCTCTCGCTGATTCCGAAGGATTCGCCGGGACGAATTCTCGTGCTTTCGGATGGCCGGTGGACAGGTCGCGATCCCACAGCACTCGCGGGAGTGGCGGCGGACCGGCGAATGGCCATCGACTACCGCCATCGCAGTCGCCCGGTGGCCGGTGATTTGGCCGTTGCGCGTATCGATGCCCCCACGGCGGTCTCGCCGGGTGAGGGTTTTCTCATCACGGTCTGGGTGCAGTCGCCTGTTGATGATGTTGTCAGTTATGAAGTGCTGCGAGGTGACAAAATCATCGCCAGCGGCGAACAACGCATGACCGCAGGCTTGAATCGGCTGACGGTCCGTGATCGTGCCACCGCACCGGGCAGCCAGAGCTACCGCGTTCGCGTTCGCACCGGCGCGAACGATCCTGTGCCCGAGAACAATACCGCCCGTCTGTTGGTTGGCGTTACTGGCCCCCGGCCGATTCTCCACCTCACGCCGACGGCCTCGTCGGGTCTCACCGCACTGTTGAAAGCGGGAGGACTCGATGTTCACGCCATGACGCCCGAGCGGTTCAACTTCACGCTGGAGGAGCTCTCGGGTTACTCCGCGATCATTCTGGAAAACGTGCCTGCCGAAAAAATCGGGACGCGAAACATGGAGACACTGGCGAGCTGGGTGCGCGCCAGCGGGTCGGGCTTGCTTCTCACTGGCGGGCAGCAATCCTATGGGCCAGGTGGCTACTACAAATCGCCGCTGGAACCGATTCTTCCCGTCTCCATGGAACTACGGCAGGAGCACCGGAAACTGGCACTGGCGATTGTCGTCGCGCTCGATCGTTCCGGAAGTATGTCGGTCCCCGCGGGGGGTGGCAAGCTGAAGATGGACCTCGCCAACCTCGGCGCAGCGCAGGTACTCGATTTGCTTGGCCCGATGGACGAGTTCGGTTGCTTCGCGGTCGATACTTCCGCCCACGAGATTGCCGAACTCGGCATGGTGAAGGACAAGGAGCGCATTCGCGACAAGATTCTGCGAATTGAATCGATGGGAGGCGGCATCTATGTCGATGAAGCGCTCACGGCATCCGCCGAGATGATTCGTCACGCGAAGGCGGGTACCAAACACATTGTGCTTTTCGCCGACGCCGCCGACGCCGAACAACCAGGCAACTACAAGGAACTGCTCGAAAAGACGCGTAAGGCCGGCATTACGGTGAGCGTCATCGGGCTGGGGAAGAACACCGACAAAGACGCCCCGCTCCTGGAAGATGTCGCGAAACGCGGCGGCGGCCGCCTCTTCATCACTGACAGCCCAGAAGAATTACCGCGACTATTCGCTCAGGATACGTTCGTGGTGGCGCGGAACAGCTTCCTCGAAGATCCGGTGCTGATGCAGCCCACGCCGGGGCTTGCGGCCATGACGGGCCGTCCATTCGCGCTCGACCGCCCCATCGGCGGGTACAACCTCTGTTACCTCCGCCCCGACGCCACGCTCGGTGCGTTCAGTCGCGATGAATACAAGGCTCCCAGCGTCGCTTCGTGGCAAGCGGGATCTGGCCGCGTCCTCTGTTACACAGGCGAAGCCGACGGCAAGTATGCCGGCGCGTTTGCCAAATCGCCGGAGACCGGCGAATTCTACGCGAGCCTGGCGCGCTGGTCTGCGGGCCAAATGGGTTCCCTGGCCGACGGAATGGCCGTGACGCAGGATGTCCGCAACGGTGTGAACCGGATTTCGTTACACCTCGACCCGGAACGGAAGACGGAGCCGTTCGCGGGCGTTCCGCAACTTCAAACACTGCGCGCACGACTCGGCGAAGCGCCGCGAACGGAACGCATTCCACTAACCTGGATCGGACCCGATACGCTGATTGCGGAAATTGCCCTGGAGGGGGACGAGACGGCATTGAGCACGCTCCTGGTTCCGGGGCAAAAGCCGCAAGCGCTCTCGCCCGTCTGTTTGCCATACTCGCCGGAATATGCACCCGCGCTAATCGGTGCGACCGACGACCGTGGGCGCTCCACACTCGAACGACTGGCACGCTCGACTGGAGGGGTCGAACGTGTTGACCTTTCGGGAGTCTGGCACGATATGTCGCGGCGGCCGCGGTCGTTCCCGCTGGCTCCGTGGCTGCTGCTGGCCGCGGTGGTTTGCTTACTGCTGGAAGTGCTGGAACGGCGAACGGGCCTGGTCGTCTCCGCCTTCCGAGCGCTGCGGCCGAGATCGTTTCGGTTCCGCTTCAGGCGAAAACCAGTGGTTGCACCGGCCGAAGCGAGTCCGAAGCCGATTGTCGCTCCCGCGAAGACTCCGGCCGCAACCGCGCCGACCCCGACGCGGAAGGAACCCGCACCGACCCCCGCCGAAGTCAAAGGCGACCTACTCGATGCAATGCGGAAAGTCCGCAACCGCAAACGCGGCGAGGGATGACGGACGAACCACAGACAGAGAAAAACAGAAGAGTGAGACAGGATAACAGGATCAAACCAGATCAAAACCCATCTCGTTTACCCTGGTATCCCGGTCGAAACTCTTCTTTCTTTACTCGTGAAAGAAATGCCTTTACTTCTTGCGGACAAGCTTAATCGTCACACAGTGATCCTCAGCAGGCTTCCTGTTAACCCAGGCAATGCCGCTGAACTCGATATGGTCGTCATCGACGAAGGTGAGCATCCCTTCATGCATGTGCATGTCCTTGGCTGGGTCGAAGTTCATGCCGCCAGCGAAGAGGAAGTATACTCCTGTTCTGGATCGACGTGCACCCATGTCTTCTTCACCGCGACAGGCGGAGGACTGGATGAAGCTTGTGCGGAGATATCACGAGAACGCCGGGAGCGACGTGCGCGAGAATTCCATTTGTGCGGATCACGTCAGTGTCTTGAATATCCCTTCTCGGAGTGAGAAAGGAATTGACCTGCGCCCTCATTCCGGGGACACTGCTATCACTGCCTGAACGTTCCCGCCTCACACTCCCAATCGCACATATGCACTCCACTCCTTCAAAACCGCCTCACTTTCTCGCGCGGCGCGGATTCCTCAAAATCGGCGCGCTGGGTCTTGGCGGCCTCACGTTGCCGAATCTCCTGCGTGCGGAAGAGGCCGCAGGCATTCGCTCGTCGCACAAGTCGGTAATTCTGATTTACCTTGTCGGCGGTCCGCCACATCAAGACTTGTTCGACCTGAAGCCAAATGCCCCGAAGGAAATCGCCGGGCCGTGGAAGCCGATTGCGACCAAGGTCAACGGTATTCAGATTTGCGAGGCACTTCCGCAACTCGCGAAGAACATGGATAAACTCGTGGTCGTGCGTTCGCTGGTTGGCAACCAGGCGGACCACGACGCCATCCAGGTTTACAACGGCCACCACCCACGAAAGCCCACGCCAGCCGGTGGTTGGCCGCAATTCGGTTCAACGGTGGCCAAACTCCAGGGACCGGTCGATGCCTCAGTGCCGGCGTTCGTCAGCCTGTGTTACACCTGCACGCACGGGCCATACAACGAACCGGGCCCTGGGTTTCTTGGCCCCGCACTTACACCCTTCCGGGCGATGGGCCCCACCCGCGACGACATGGTGCTGCGGGGGGTGACCGTTCAGCAACTCGCCGAGCGAAAAACACTTCTGAAACATTTCGATGAGATGCGCCGCGACGCCGACGCCACCGGCGCAGTCAAGGCAATGGACGCCTTCACCGAGCAGGCGTTCGGACTGCTCACGTCGTCGCGCATGGCGGAAGCACTCGATATTTCGAAGGAGCCCCTGAAGGTGATCGAACGCTATGGAACCGGCAACCCGAAGATCTTCATGGACGGCAACGGGGCACCGCGAGTACCGCAAAGTCTGCTCATGGCCCGCCGGCTGATCGAAGCGGGGGCGCGGGTGGTCACGCTCAACTACAGCAAATGGGACTGGCACGGTGGAAAGAATGCCGAAGGCCGAGCCGACAATTCCATTTTCCTCCGCGAAGAGGAGGATTTCCCCGTCTTTGACAAGTGCGTGAGCGCCCTGGTCGAAGACCTGCACGACCGTGGGCTTGACAAGGACTGCACTGTCATCGTGATGGGGGAATTCGGCCGGACACCGAAGATTAGCGCCCAGGTCGGCCGCGATCACTGGCCACAAGTGAATTGCGCTTTGCTGGCGGGTGGTGGAATGAATACCGGCCAGGTGATTGGCAGCACCGACAAGATCGCAGGAGAGGCTGCGTCGCGGCCAGTGACCTTTGGCGAACTCTACGCCACGCTGTACCACAATCTCGGCATCGACCCGGAGAAGGTCACCCTCACTGACCTGACTGGCCGGCCGCAGTACCTCGTCGAGGATAACGCGAAGCCGCTGCGGGAACTGATCTGACCTCGATTTCATCTGAATTCTGTTTTTGGCACGCTGTCTGCATATAGATGTGTGGGTGGGATAACTGACGTGGGTTGAATGGGCGACGATCCACGGCGGCTTATCCCACCCTTTTTTCGTTTCCGGATCGATTTATTGCGGTTGTGCGATCTATCTTCACAACCGCAGCCAATTCCGAGGAAAAACGCGAGAAAACGGTCAATCCTCCGCGCCAATACAGGGCGCACTCCCTCCAGAACGAGAACATCATCGCCTCCGTGGTACGTTTTTGCGCAGATCATTTCCCAAGCTTGTTACCTTGACTTCTCAATTTACGTGAACGAAAAGTTACCTCATTGGAAGGTGCATAGCCAAGTATTGCGACACTGAAATACTGCTTCTGGCCCTTTACCCCTCCTCGGGGGACCATGCGTAACAAGCGCCATTTCTCACGGGTGTTCGCGTTGCGGTGGGTGTACCATCAAACGAGTGGCTTTCTCTCACCTCTTCCCGCGGAGTCACTCACCCATGTGGCTACGCCCCACCTCTCTGTGCGCGCGGCAGCGGGCACGGCCGAAAGCAGAGCTGAACGGCTCGATTGAGAATGCAGTTGTGGTGGGCTCGGTGTCGTCGAGCCATCACGGTTTGAGATCGAAGTCGAGCGTGTTGCGACCCGGTTTGATGTCAACCGTCAGCTCCGTGTGCTCGTTGTACTTGGCGGGGATGGCTTGTCTGGTCTCGTCCTTGGTTGCTTTGCCCGACGGGCTGGTGAGCTGTCGGCCAGTCTTTTTATTCCAGTAGATCTCCACGTGATATTTGCCCGGCGAGGGGCCGCGTGTGCTGTCCAGGTCGTAGTGCCCATCCCGAATCTCACCGGTCGCGCGGGCTGCGTCGCCTCCCTCATCGGGGATAAACGCAATACCGCCATCATCCACCGGCTCGCCGTTATAGCTGACCGTGCCTTGTACGCGACTGCGGTCCGATTGCGCCGAACAACCGATTAGCACTACGCCCGCGAGCAATACAGCAAAGGCCCGCGAGAGGTATGAAAGAGTAGCCACGTGCAGGTACTCCTCGGCTCATGAGCGATTTCGAGACCGATCCAGATGCGCCCACGGCCGCAATGGGAGAGTTTGGAAACGAGATCTCAACGAGAGGAATCAACGTGGTCAACGCACCAACTGCGATGCGTTGACCCGCGGGGATTGCTAATTAATGAAGCTAGCTTTCACGACATTGCCGTCTGTGGGCCAGAACAGATTTTGGAGGGTGAAGTTCCGATGGGTGGCCCAGTTGCTGTTATCCCAGGAATCGCTCGGGTCCGCATCGATCGATTGCGAGAGGAAATGCACGGAGCCGTCAGCGAAAGCGAAGCCGACCACGTTCGTGTGCGTACTCGACCATTCCAATCGCTGGGGGTATGGCCAGCAAGTGGTGCTTGGCGTGGGTGGGAATGGCCCGCCCGTTTTGTACGGTACGTTCAGTCCTCGCCCCGGTCGACCCTCAAAGCTAGCCGTGCTGTTATCCGTCCCATACGCGTGAGCGATCCAGATTGCCCCGAAGGTCCGATACGTATCGCGTTCGCCGACCATGATGGTGTTGCTGGTGCCGTCGGTGATGGCAATCAGGGTCATGTTCGTTTTCGTGCCGCTGGGGCCGCCGACAACACCATCGGCCGGACCGAAGAGCGCTCGGTTGCACACATAATTGCTCTTCGAATAATTGTCGTACCAAACGTTGAGCGTGTTGGAGTTCGAATCGGACGGGCACTGGAAGACTGTCAGTGGGACTTGCGACAGAGGATTGGAGGACGCCGGTGCGTTGCCCGGTGGATTCACGATGGGGTTGAGTTGCTTGTAGAGGTTCCCCTGCTCAATGTACGGCAGAATCAGAGTTCCCCACGCCCACCCACGGCTTGGCGTATTGCCCGGCAGAGTCACGTAGCCTTCGGGAAGTTTCCCGATCGCGTCGTGGTAGTTGTGGCAGGCCAGCGCCAATTGTTTCAGGTTATTGGAACACTTCATGCGCGCGGCAGCCTCACGCACCTTTTGGACAGCTGGGAGCAGGAGCCCGATCAGGATCGCGATGATCGCGATCACCACCAGCAATTCGATGAGGGTAAATGCCTTGCGCGGCGTTCGCGCGGTACGAAGCGCAACGGAGACCATGGGAGGGGCACTCCATGACGTGGAAGAGGAATGAACGCGACCAATAGGCGATGGAGCAGACAGAATGAAAGGAACTGGATCGACGATTGCGGTTGCGAGTTGCGAGTCGGGTCCAAGTCCCTTTTGACTCTCCGCGATTATGAGAACGCGCGTATGGAGGTGAAGTCAAGCTTATTTTTTTCTCATCCGACCCGTCAGTGCAGGGTGCTTTGGTATCGTCGGACTGGGATTTGTGGAGTTCGTACGGTTGATTAGCTGCCCAAGGAGGCGCTGACCTTGTTGGCGAGAGACGCGAAGAGATCTTGGAACGCGGAAGCGGTATTTCCGTTCAAATCTGTGAAGCTCTGTGCGTTGCTTCCGTATGCTTGCAATTCGGGCGGGGACGGAACATACAGCATGGGCAGGCCACCCGCTGGGGACGCTTGTTGGAAGGAATTGGCCAGGCTGGTGAGATACTGGCTTGCGCTTCCGATCTGCTGTTGCGCTTCGTGGATGAGCATACAGATGACCTCGTCAATAACCTGTACAAACTGATTTGGATTCTGGTTTTGCAATTGTTGAAGATTGCTGAACAATTGGCCAAGTCCAGAGATGCTTGCGGAACTCTGATCGAGCGGACTGCTCGCGTTCGTGTTTTTGGTTCCGTCGCTTTCTGAAAGTGAATGGGGCGCCTGGATCGGATTTGCGGCTTGGACCTGCTGGGCAAGATAAAGACTCGCAGCGCGATTGAAACCTTCTGCTCCCGTCATTGCAACAACTCCGGGGGGCAATCGGGGTATGGGTTGCCCTTATTTAGTAGGTTGATCGAAGCGGCTGCAAAAAAATTGCTTGCCGAGTGTCAGATTGAGCAAAACCCTCGGCGAATGCGTTGGATTGTCGGTCACATCTGGGCGAAGTTGAGGAGATTAACCTCCTAACGACGCGCCGACCTGATTGGCGAGGGTCGTGAAGAGTTGTTGGAATGTGGTTGCTGTGGAGGAAGCGGTTCCGGACAGACCGGGTTGCCCCGCGCTGTTATACGATTGCGATTCTGTTGAGCCATGGGGATGCAACTGCGGCAGAGTGCCTGTGGACGCCGCTTGTTGGAAGGAAGTCGCCAAGTTCGTTAAGAACTGACTCAAACTGCCGGCCTGCTGTTGTGCTGCGCTCTGGAGGGCACCAGCGACCTGCGAAACAACCTGCGTAAACTGACTCGGATCTTGAGCCTGCAACTGTTGAAGATTGCTGAACAACTGGCCCAGTCCAGAGATGCTCGCGGAATTCTGTCCGGCGCCTTCCCCGCCGGTTACTCCACCAGCTCCTTCACCCCCCGAAAATGACTGGAGAGCTTGAAGTGGACTTGCAGCCTGAGCCTGCTGTGCGAAATAAAGGCTTGCGGCGCTCCCGAGACCTTCAGCCCCCGTCATTAGATCAACTCCAAGGCGTCGTCTCTTTTAGAGTAATGATCGAATCGCGTGACAAAAAGTTGCGTGCAAATCACGAAAAAGAATTCTGGCAGAACAGGCAGACGACTTCACGGCTCCCTCTGATGAGTCGCGGCCTCCCTCGGCGAAATGGTGCTTCACGGCTCCTCAAGATGCGGGCTCCATCAGCCGGAACAACCCATCCGATTGGATCGCTTGAACCAGAATCGAGTGAATGGTGCGTTTCCCCCTGAGCGAAAAAGTCGCGAAATTGGAAGATCGCCGTTCGTCGGGAATGCTCATGTGTCTGTGGAGGAACGGCATGTCCTTTTTTCGGCTCCGTTCACACGCTGGGAACCAATGGCCTGCGCTGCCGGATGCGGCACTCAGTCAGGTCTGGTCGGCGTATCTTGCTCTGGATCGAACGCAATGGCTTGATCCAGACGAGATCGAACGGCAGCAATTTGTGCAACTTCGCGCGCTCCTCGAACACTCCGTCACCCACGTTCCCTATTACCGCGACCTCTTCGCGCAAACGGGTATTGCAATCAGTTCCCTTCAGTCTCGCGGCGATTTGAAGCGGCTCCCGCTGCTCCCCCGACGCACATGGCAGGAACATTTCGAGCGATTCTGCGCTGCAGAAGTTCCACCGGGAACAGTCGTTCTCGATGAAGACAATACCTCAGGAACGAGTGGAGCACCGATTCGGATTCTCAAGACAAACATTTATTACGTGTGGTGGCTGGCCTTCTACCTGCGCGATCTTGAGTGGAGTGGGTTAAACCCAAAGAACACCATGGCGGTGATTCGCGCGACCCTCAAGACGGGGACCGAACGAGAGAATTACTTGCGTGGCCAACGGCTGCCGTGCTGGCAACCAATCCTAGCTCCACTTCTCGAAACAAATTCGTTGTATGTGATGGATCTCGATCAGGATCCGCGGCGGCAGTTAGAGTGGCTCGGCGAAGTGAACCCAGATTACTTGTTGAGCCACACATCCAATCTGGAACTCCTTGCGGGGTTTCTGCTCGACGATCCACGTCCGTTTCCCAAACTCCAGGCGATTCAGGCGATTTCCGAGACGCTGACCGAAGAGGCACGCCAGCGGATCGAAGCCGCGTTTGGAGCACCGGTCAAGAACCTCTACAGTTGTGCGGAAGCGGGCTATTTGGCTTCGCCGTGTCCGGCCGGGCACGGCTTGCACATTCATGCGGAAAACGCGATTTTCGAGGTCCTCAACGAATACGACCAACCTTGTGCTCCGGGGGAAACTGGTCGGGTCGTGTTGACGACGCTACACAATTTCTGCAACCCGTTTATCCGTTATGAAATCGGCGACGTTGTGACGCTTGGTCCGCGGCGGTGTCCGTGCGGGCGCGGCCTACCGACGCTCACACAAGTCCTTGGTAAACGCCGGCCAGAATTCCACTTACTGGGCGGCCGGTTTAAACATTCTTCGGGACTTGTCCACGCCATCTCAGGCGTCGGTGGCCATTACCAGCACCAAGCGATTCAGAAGGCGCTTGACCACATTGTGGTCCGGATCGTTCCCAATCGTACTTGGCTTCCGGACTCTGCCGCGAGACTTCGCAAGGTGGTGGAAGAGTTCTTCGAGTCGCCGATACGCGTGGATGTGGAACTCTTGGAGCGGCTCGAACTCCCTCGCGGCGGGAAACTCCAGAGCATGATCTGCGAGATCCCCATGAGCGAATCCTGATGGCATGAACCCGCTGAGAGTGGCGCATTGAACAAGTCGCGACAATTCTGCAGTGGCGGGAACCTTTCGAGCGGACCACAAACTCGCAGTTGGAAAGGGAGCGGCAGGTACATAATGCGCGAACTTTCCGAAAAACGTTTGGCGGATCGGGGCAGGTCGTTGCCTTATTGATTTCAGAAGGCCTTTTGCCTCGACGCCCAACCCCGATTCCGAGTTGTGGGTGAAGGACTCACCCATCACGAAAATGCTTGCATCGGGAAGGAAGCCTCGTCATGTCTACACTCTCCCCACCAACGCTGCATCGCACGCCAGCCGAAATGACATGCGTCTGCTGTAATTGCCACCGCCAACGAACGGAAGCCAATGAATGGCAAGAACACTGCCCAGTCGCGGGGGAACGGGTCACGCACGGCATTTGCCCAGCGTGTGTCTACGAACTCTACCCCGACATCGCTGTTCTGGTGCTTTCCGGGGATGACCGGGCATGATTTTATGACCACTTCCCGCACATGAAATGAACCAACGTTTCTCTCGACATCGATCTCAGGTTGACTCCGCCGGTTTTCGCTTGACGTATGGGATGAGATGCCACACCGCGAAGGCCAAAATCAACAGGCCAGCAAGTACCCAGGCACTGCGGCCGAGCCAGTTATGAATTTGTTGCCATGCTGGTCCAGCAGCGTGGCCCAGCACGCCAACGCTGGATGCCCAGACCGCACCCCCCGCCACGTTCGCGGTCAGGAACCGAAGCCAGGGCATCCCGGCGGCGCCCGCTGCTGGTCCGGCCACGATCCGCAATAGTGCGATAAATCGCCCAAAGAATACCGTCAGAATGCCGTACTTTGCGAAATACTCTTCCGCCTTTGCGAGTCGATCTGGAGTCAGGAAGAAGAATCGCTGCCCACGCTCCAATCGTTTCCGTGCAAACAGACGACCCGCCCAGTAGCCGAGATTGTCGCCCACGACGGCCCCGGCGAACGCCGAGAGGATGACAAATCCAAGTTTCAGGTGACCTCCGCCCGCAGTGCTCGACAGATAGCCCCCGGCCAGAAGCATCGTTTCGCCAGGAAGTGGGACGCCGGCATTCTCCAGCATGACTCCAATGAACAGAATCAGGTACCCATGAACGGGTGAGAACCCAGAGAGCGTTTCAACAACACCAGACATCGACTCACTCCTCCGTCGATCCAACCTGTCCGGAGGTGAAGTCGCACACGCCATGCCTTCCGCGGAACTGCGTGCAAGGTGAATCAGGCAGAGACTGAGCGAGTCAATTAATTTGATTGACAATCGTTTGATTTATTTCATTCGGGTCGGCACGTCTTTCGCAACAGTAAAATATGTCGCCTTATCAGGTTAGGTAATCCCTCAAGTTTGATTCTCTGACCTGAAATTCAGACTCGATGCTGAATCTGCTCCCGATTTTTGGGAAGGGCGCTTCACAATGGTCGGCACTGGTTTGCTTGCTGAGCCTTACACTCTGGACGAAATGACCTGCATCTGCTGTAACTGCCAACGTGAACGAACGCATACCGACGAGTGGCGAGACCACACGCCACGAGAGGGCGAGCGACTGACACACGGCATCTGCCCCGCATGCCTGTATGAACTTTACCCCGATATTGCCCCGCTCGTGCGACAGCGAGTGTGAATACCGGAAATCAGCTATTCGACTTTCGGCGCGAGCCAGCGAATGGCATTCTCGAGTAATTGCAGAACGGGTTTCTCTTTGAAGATGGGGAAGGTTTCGTGGCCAGGACGGAAATAGAACACCCGGCCACGGCCGATATTCCACACCATTCCGCTGCGGAACCATTCGCCGGTTGCCCACCGCTCCTCCAAGATCACCTCGTCCGGCTCCGGCACGTGGAATGGCTCGGCGTACATCTCGGTCTTGGGCAATTCAAACGTCTTCGGCAGTTCCTTCACAATCGGGTGGTCGGACTTGAGTACGCGCATTTGACTCGGCTTGCCGTCCGTGCGATAGGCCGGGAAGCAGCAGTACGGCAGGTGCACGGTGGCCTTCTCGGTCCCGTCCGGGAACTTGCGGAGGTCCGTGTACGGAGTCACACGGTCTCCCGCCCTCGGTGCCGTGTACCGTCTGGGTGGGTCGGCGTAGGTGATTTCGACTTTCGCTCCATCTCGTTTCAATGACTTCTCGGCGTCGAGCCGCGTCCGTTCGTACATGGCCTCGACGAAGGGCGTGGACCAGTGTGCGGAATGCAGGGCAATGAGCGAAAGCGTCCCCTCTTTGATTCGATCGATGAGGGGTTTGACCATCTTGGGGGGTGATGTCAGCCTGTCGCATGTGTCCCCACCACAGAAGCACGCCGCAGTTGCGGATGAACGCTGGCGAGAGTCCTTTCTCGTCGTCTTCAATGCTGACGGATTTCACCGTCAGTCCGGGCCGGTCCTTGAGGTAGCCCGCGATTTGGTTGCCGAGGAAGTTGTCGTAGGCCTGCTTCTGTTCGGGTTGTTGCTCGTCCCACACCGCCACATTGATGGACTTTGCCTTGGGTTCAGCGGGTGTGGCCGTGGTCGGGAGGAGCAAAGCCATCGCGGAGGCGCCGAGAAACTCGCGGCGAGTGTTCGTGATGATCATGTCGGACCTCGAAGGGTACTTGGCGCAATCGCCGTTCGACAGGAACGGAATATCCCTGCGCGTCATTTCGTCAATGCGCCACAGTTGTCGGCTTGCTCGTTCGCTTAAACAAATTGATCCTGGCTTCCGCCCGCCTCCGTGACGGGCTGCTTCGGCACGCGGCATGCAACATTTCTGATAGGAGGTGCGTCATGCCTGACCCTAAACAGATCGACCCGCTCTCAGCGCGAGACCGACTGACGACGCGACCCGACCCGGCTCCACTGCCGACTACTCTCGAACCGGCAAGCCCGGAGGCGCGCGGCTACCCAGCCGACCCCAAACCCGTCCCAAAGCTCGGGCAAGGCGATCCAGACGAAACAAACCCGCCGCCAGACGACATCGGTCGTTCGGTCTGATATGAGGAACGATCGGCTCATACAGTGCTAATGGCAAGCACGTCTTTCACGCCACGTAGCGGGTCTCCGTGTGCCGTGGTTTTCGGAAGAACAAAACAACGGCGCACGGAGACCTGCTACCAGTTTGCGCAGTTTTATTTCCCTGTCGCATGCTGGATCTGTGCATGGCCACGTCATCCGACAACCGCTTCAATCCGTCAAACTCACATTCTCGTTATACTCGCAACATTCCATTTCTCCGGTCTATTCACGTCAGGAAAGTCAGACGGGTCTAGGATTGTTATTGTGAATTTGGGAGATCTGGGTAAGATGCTCTGAAGCGTAGACTTCACTTCAACTCAAGAGTCTCGACGAGGAGCCATTCGATGAGACGGTGTCTTGTCGCGAAATTGGCGTGTCCCGAATGCCGCGGTGATATCGAAATTGCTGAGGTTGTGGAAGAAACTCCCATTCGCGTTCTGAAGGGGACGCTGAAATGTGTCGCATGCGCAACGCGCTATCCCATTGAGAAGGGTGTGCCGCGTTTGGTGAAGGTCGCGGCGGACGTTGCCGAGGTCTGTCGGCGCTTCTCGTTCCAGTGGCTGTCGCGATGGAACGGCAAGTTCGAGGGGGACCGGTGTTATGGCTTTAACGATGACATTTACATTGGCTGGGTGAAGGAACAGCTCGAGTGCCGCCGGGTTCTGGAACCAGGCGAGTGGATGCTTGACGCCGGTTGCGGCAGTGGGGAGAAAACGCAGGTGCTCGCGCGCAAGTCGCCGGAACAGAACGTTGTGGGGCTAGATCTCGGGGTCGAGTCGCTCGAGAAAGCCATCGCCAAGTTCGGTGATATGCCCAACCTGGATTACGTCCAGGGCAACATCATGGAACCGCCGTTCAAGGAGCGTCAGTTCGACGCCGGGATGAGCTTGGGCGTGCTGCACCACACCAACAACACCCGTGCGGCGTTCGCCAAGTTCCGTCGGATGCTGAAGGAAGAGACGACGTGTGTGATCTGGATCTACCCCACTTATCGGGAAGGGCCGGAGTGGCGGATGCCCTATTTCGCCCGCGACTTCATCACCTTTGGGCAGGGATACCGGATGCCCACGAGCCTGCTGCGGATCATCGCGCACAGCATCGTGATTGGGCTCTATCCAATCGTTCAGTTCTTCTTCTGGAAATGCTATCGCCGCATCGGCCGGGATTTGCCGTTCTTCCGGATCCGTGACATGAGTATGAAGGAGCGTTACCAGGCTCAGGTGTTCTACTGCTTCGATACCCTCCTGCCGCGGTATCAGTGGCGTCACAAAATCAAGGAGGTCGAGAGCTGGATGGTCGAGGAGGGGTTCGATCCGGTTCTCAGCGCGCACAGCTTTTACACGGGTAGTAACGTCCCGGTGCGGGTACCAGCGGAGAAGACGGCCCTGGAACGCGCTGTCGTGGGTGCGAGCTGATCAAATGAGAACGCAATCTGCCAAGTTCTCGTTCCAGATCGTATTGAAGTGTAACCCTGGGAACGCGGGACGTCGCGGTCCCAGAATCATTTACCGAACTGATCGCACAATTCGCGGAAGCTGCAGCGGCGCACGAAAACAAAGGCGGTCCCGCGCGAATATCCAACAAAATATCAGGTTGGGTTCGGCTGGACGAACGAGCCACGTCGATGAAGAGTAATTAGCGGGAGCAATCCCGCCTCACTCACGTGAAGCAGAGTCGATACGCTTTCCCTCCCGCTGGTCATAGTTCACGGACATGAGCTACGCCCTGCAAACTCTGTGGCACGAGCGTTCGCGGTACGCGTCTGGCGTCCTGGCGGTCACATTTTCTGCCGTACTGATCGCGTTACAGTGCGGGTTGCTGTTGGGATTGTTCAAGATCACGTCAACCCCCATCGACAATACGAGCGCCGACATCTGGGTTGGTTCCACGTCGGTGCCGAGCGTGGACCTGGGGAAGCCAATCCCGACCTGGTATCTGAGCCGGGTTGATGGTGTGCCGGGGGTCACGAGCGTCGAGTTGTATATCGCCAACTTCGCCAACTTCACCCGTCCCTCAGGGGGGACGGAACTCTGCTTTCTTCTGGGCAGCAGCACCGACACCGGTTCGGCTGGCGCTGCCACCATGCTAACGCGTGAACAGCTCGATGCGCTCACCATGCCCGACAGCATTATCGTGGACGAGTCGGACATTAAGCGACTGGGTCTGGATAATCCCGAAGGCAAGGCGAAGATCAACGGGAAGGAAGTGAAGGTCGTAGGTACGGTGCGCGGAATAAAGGGCATCGCGGGTTCATGGGTGTTCTGCTCGCTCTATACCGCGCGACATCTGCTCGGCTTTCTGCTTCCGCATGATCACGTCACCTATTTGCTGGCTCGGTGTGAGTCGCCGGCACGGGCCAAGGAGATCGCTCGCGACCTGCGAGACAAGTACGGGTCGGACATGGACGCATACACCGCGGCAGAGTTCTCCTCCCGCAGTCGGTGGTACTGGCTTTTCCGCACCAAGGCCGGTATCGCGATCGGGTATGCCGCTCTGCTTGGGCTCATTGTTGGGGCGGTAATTACGGCGCAAACTCTCTATTCCGCAACCGCTGCCAACGCCAAGGAGTTCGCGCTCCTCCTGGCGATGGGTATTCCGCGCTGGCGGATCTCGCGCATGGTACTTGCGCAGTCCTTCTGGATCGGGCTGCTCGGCTTGCTTCTGGCGTATCCGGTGTGCGTGGGGCTCCGCTATGCGGCGGGGCGAGTGGGGGCCGATGTGGACCTTCGGTGGGAAGTGCTTCTGGGCACTGTCATTGTCACCATTGGCATGGCCCTCCTTTCCGGACTGCTGGCGCTGCGAAGCGTCCGGCAGATCGAGCCGATCTTGCTCCTCCGCTAGTCTGCCCCAAGATCTTCGATGAAGCGGGTTGAGGGGTGAACACGTTCGTATTCCACGCCGAAATGTTCGGCGACAATTTCTCTCACCTTCAAAGCCACACGGGGATCGACTCCCGGAGAGCAACGCACGAGAAATTCCGCATCCGAGATGGGGTCACCGCTTACTTCAACTTCCGCATCCGATCTGGGCGGAGGGCTCGTCGCGAATGCTTTCCGTTTGCGGATCGCCAGGAGGATGCAACTCAGAAAAACAATCAGAAAGAGTGCCACTCCGAACAAGAATGGGTCCATAGCTCCTCCACGCGCTGGGATACGGAGATGTGTTTGTCGAAATCGCGACCTCGAAGTGAACAATCCGCTTTGGTGTGTATCGGGTGCGAAGTGGATTCGCGAAGCAAGCAGAACCGGAAGCGGAACCTTAACGAGCCGGGCGTCAGCGACGGGCCAATACTTCTGGCCCGTCGCTGACGCCCGGCTCGTTAAGGCTCGTTAGCACATGCAGCAGCAGATGGGAGTACCGCCCATCATCAGGCAGCAGGTGCAGCCAGCCTTCATGCAGCCCATGATGCAGTCACAACAGGCCTGGATCATGTCGCAGCACATCTTGTCGCCACTGGTGCAGGTGAGGCAGCAACCGTTGGCGGTCATCTCACACTTGCACATGCCCATGGTCAGGTTGCAGCAACAAACCATCATCCCGTTCATCGTGCAACACATGCTGCACATTCCGCCAGCCATCATCGTGCAGAGATTTTGCATCATGGTGCAGGCGGCCGGGTCGTCGCAGGAGCAGGTAATTTTCATCCCGCCCGCGCACTTTTCCACCTTCATCGCACAGCGCGGGACCATCACCATGTTCGGTGGCGTCGCTGTTGTCGGCGACCCCATCGTCATGTTTCCCATCCCGGTCATCATCGAGCGGTCCATCATCATTGCAGTAGTCATGATTCGGCTCCTTGAAGATCGAGGGACCAGGATCGCAGCCGGGCTCCCTCTGCACCCGACTGCCGGATTTCACGTTTCTTTCGGTCACACAACGCACAACTTCGGCAAAACGTGCATGAACCAGTTGCCTTTCGCGCTGGCGCGGTTAGAATTGCCGTAGATAGATCACTAAGATCACGATATTAGTAAACAATCTGCTCCGAAGTCTTTTGGTTGAGGTTGTCATGCTCACACACCGGTTCCGAGAACAGCTTGAATCTCGCCTGCCCTCCACTACAGAGACGGCAGAAACGGCAGAAGCGGGTGTGTGTTGTGCTTTCGTTCCTTGCCCCATGTTCCAAACCTTCTCGACGGTGCAACAAACACAGGTCCAAGAGATTTATCGCATTGCGGCTGAGCGGACACGCGAACAACTCCGCCGTGCTCGTCTGCGGCTTCCGCAGTTCTCGCTGAACTAATCTCCCTGAACTGAAGTGCTGGAGCTGCTTCGCCTCAACCGTGCGATCATCGCGCGGTTGATTTCGTTTCTACCGGAACACCATATCTCGTTGCGATTCCCTGCGCCAACTCTGAATCCGAATTGAGGATCTTACTCTGTCAGCATCACAATGCTGATGGTGAAAGTGATCGAAACGGAGGTGAAATGCTGCTCGCAGCCTCGCCGCACAGGAAGCCGTACACAGCGAATATGAGGCTGACGTGATGGTGCCAGCCGTGCCAGGTACGGCCCTCGAAGTGATCCAATCCCAGTTCGTTTTTGAGCCACTCGAATCGTTGGAGCGCTTCCGCGACGCGAGCCGTCTGATCGTCTCGGACCGTAAGCCCTCGACTCGCAGCGCCTTCCTGAAAATTGCTGTCCGTGAGGTAGCCAGCTTCACCAGTGATGACTGGCGCGTCGCCCTCCGTCCGCAATTCATCGATCAGTCGCAGTGCAATCTCGGCCTTGGTAGCGGGGATGCACTCCGTCGCGGGAGTGGTTTTTGTATTGGCGTTCGTACGCAACCACGAGGCGGGTAGATAGAGCCGTGCGGTCAGAGGGTAGTAACCCGCCGGTCCGATCTGCGACACGAACACCCCGACCTGGCAGTTGATCTTCCGACCCACGGAGCGTGCGAATTGGCGTTGCACACCAACCGAGTGTCTTCCTTTCTTGGCGAACACGCCATCGTGAACCACCCAGATCGCCGCACTATCGATGCGGAGAGCGGCTGTGTGTTGGCGCACCCTTGCGAACAGTCGTCCAGAATCCCACGGGCTGTGGCTGACGAAGTGTTGCAGTGCCTGCGCCAGATTGGCCTCGACCAGGATGACCCGGCTTGCGGCAGCCGATATCGCCTCGACGTTCTTGCGGACCGGCGATTCGAGAAGGCCGCGGAGATAGGCCCGGAATCGGAGAAACTGGTCGGCGCGTTGAAACACAATTCGGAATTGCGCGACGTACTCCTCAAATCGCGCCAACTGTCGCTCGGACAATCCCGGCGGCGTCTCCAAACTCACGGTCACAGGGATTTTCTCCATCTCTGTGCGAGACATTCCACGCCTCCGAGCGATGGTCCGCAGTCTCTGAAGAGGAGAGGAGGAAGAGATTGCGACAATGATCTCTTCGGTAATGATTATAGTCGTAAATAATTCGATTTTGTCTCCCTCTTTGTCCTCACTGACTGTCGATTGAAAGCTTACTCCGTCACGTCCGCTATTTCGGCTACCTGTCGTCCCAAGATATGGCGTTGCCGCAAACTACATATTTATAAAGATTTGCGATATTATCTTATATTCGTCTGCTGGTAAATTTGACGAAGTGAGTCATTGCGAACGTCGATTCGAGGCTTTCGCGATTGAAATACATCAGATCGGACATCATTTTAGTGCGATATAGGATGCGTCGTTGGTCCTCGCACTCGCCTGGTTCACTGATCTGGAGATTTCCCGTGACTTACAAAACGCGGTGGGCGTTCACGCTGATCGAGTTGTTGGTTGTGATCGCCATCATTGCCATTCTCATTGGCCTGCTGTTGCCGGCCGTGCAAAAGGTCCGCGAAGCAGCGGCTCGAACTCGCTGCACGAACAACCTCAAGCAGATTGGGTTGGCACTTCACGATTTCGAAAGCTCGAACGGTGGGTTTCCCATGGCTCCGTACAACCCAGCGTTCACCTGGATGAAAAGTTATCCGTACTCACAGCCACATGGCTGGACGGTCGAGACTCTCCCGTTTCTGGAACAGTCCAATGTGCAGCAGCAGTACAACTTCAACCTCGCCTGGACTGATCCGGGGAACGCTGCGGTCATCACGACTCAGATTCCGAACTTCATCTGCCCGTCCGCTCCGAATTCCAACAACCCCACCGGACGCGGTATCCCGAAGAATCGCGGTCCGCTCGATTACATGCCGTTCTTCGAGATGCCGACGAACAACACATTTGTGAATCCGATGCCGCCGGCCGATCAGACCGGGCAAGGCATCCTTGGCCGCGGAGTCAATCGTCGGATCGCCGATGTGACCGATGGGCTGTCGAACACACTGTTGATTGCCGAGGATGCGGGGCGGAACACGCCATACATCAACGGGAAAATCTACACGGGAACCCTGCCGAGCACCTTCGATGAAGGCGGCGCATGGGCCAACTGCTGCCTCGGTGGGTCGGTGGATTACCTTCGTGGTTGGAATCTCACCACCAACACCTACTACGGCCCTTGCGCGGTCAATTGCACCAACGCGGGCGAGGTCTACTCCTTCCACACTGGCGGTGCGAACATCCTCTTCGGCGATGGCTCGGTCCGCTTCCTGAGCCAATCGACCGACATCAACACTCTCGTGTGGATCTTCACCCGTTCAGGGGGCGAGATCGTTCCCAACAACTAATGTTCTTCTCCGGAGAATGTGTCATGCGAGCTCTGTGGAACATGGTCGCGACATCGAGGCTGGCGATCTTGCTTGTGGGTCTCAGTGGTTGTGGCAGCGCGAAGGATGGCTTCACGCCCACGCATGGGCAAGTGTTCAGCGGGAACAAGCCAGCCGAGGGTGCTCAGGTCACGCTGGTTCCGCTTGACGGGCGCGGCGATGCCGCTTCTCGACCGGTTGGGGTCGTCGGAGCGGACGGCACATTCACACTGTCCACCTACGACCCTACGACTCGCAAGACGCACGAAGGCGCGCCGCCGGGCGAGTACATCGTCCTGATTACCTGGACCCCGAGTGCCGGACTGGAGAGCCAGCCTCGCGGTGTACCCCAACCGGACCGATTGGGTGGTCGGTACAAGGATCCGACTACCTCTCCGTTCCGCGTCGCGGTTAAGGACTCACAGACCGAACTTGCTCCAATCACAGTGTCCGAATCTGGATCGAAGCGAAAGAAGGCGAGTCCTTTCGGTAGTTGAACGAATTTACCACGCCTGACTGTTGAGTTCAGCGTCGCAGCCGGTAAAACTCAAGCGATTGGAGAAGCCTGTGATTCAGGTAAATGCCCAGAAATCGTGCTGGAATCGTGTCTTGAAACCCTTACGAGCGGGATTCTTTTACAGGCTCCGCTCCCATTGCCGAAGTCGAGCAACTAGCCAACAAGACATTCCGACGCCACCGCGTTGGCGAACCCTCTCCACGAATCCAAACGACAAAGAACCCCGTGCAGGGACGACCAACATGAGTTTGAGTCTCCGATTCCTCGCGCCGCTCGCTCTTTTGTTGTTCGCGGGCGTCGCTTCCAGTCAACCCTCCGCCCCCGTTGCTTCCGACCCGGCAAAGGTCGAGTACTTCGAGAAGAAAGTCCGGCCGATTCTCATCGACCGCTGTTACCACTGTCACTCGGCCGACACCAAGCCGGCAGGGGGGCTGCGCGTGGACGACTACAACGGTCTGCTGACCGGCGGAAACAAGGGACTGGCGCTCGTCCCCGGCCAACCCGAGAAAAGTCTGCTCATTACGCGTGTGACGCAGAAGAATGACAAGGGGCGCATGCCGCTGGAGGGGAAGCAACTCACCGGTGAGGAAGTGGCGATCCTCCGGCAGTGGATCAAGGACGGCGCTGCATGGCCAGAGGTACGCGTACCCGCCTCGCTCGGCAAACACAAGCCGGAATACGCGAAGCTCAAGAAGGAGCACTGGGCGTTTCAACCGCTGACCAAGCCCGCAATTCCCGCAGTCAAAGACGCGACGTGGGCGAAGGACGATGTCGATCGCTTCATTCTTGCTGCGCTTGAGGCAAAAGGATTGAAGCCGGTCGGCGACGCCGACAAGGTCACGCTGATTCGTCGCGTCACATTCGATCTGACCGGCCTGCCGCCCACGCCCTCCGAGATCGATGCCTTTCTGAAAGACAACTCGTCGAAAGCGTTTGAAAAAGTGGTTGACCGGCTGCTCGCGTCGCAGGCGTTCGGGGAACGGTGGGGCCGGCACTGGCTCGATGTCGCCCGCTATGGCGAATCCACCGGTCCGAGCCGGAACATTCCTTATCCTCATGCCTGGAAGTACCGCGACTACGTGATCGACGCCGTGAATGCCGATGTCCCCTTCGATCGCTTCGTGCGCGAACAGATCGCGGGCGACTTGCTCCCGGCAGACTCCAACGCCGAACGCGACCGGTTGCTCACCGCAACAGGCTTTCTGGCGCTCGGTGTGAAAGACGTGAACCAGCGGTTCAAGGTCCGCTTCATCATGGATAACGTGGACGAGCAGATCGACGTCGTCTCGCGCTCGGTGCTTGGCCTCACGGTGAGCTGCGCACGCTGCCACGACCACAAGTTCGACCCTATCCCAACCACCGACTATTACGCACTGGCTGGCATTTTTACCAGCACCGACAACGCCGCCGGAGTGCGCAATCTCATGGGTGGCGGCGGACTGGCCTATTACGCCCCGGCAATGCTCGTGAAGCTCACGACCAACATACCCCCGGCAGATCCCAAGATCGTGGAAAAGCTCACGGCGGAAGTGGCGGAGGCCAAAAAGGCGTGGGACGGCATCCGTGGTACGCCGGAGGGTCTGAAGATTGCCGCAAACGGCCAGCCGACGCAAAGGCCGTATCGACTGAAGTACGAGCGACTACAGGCCGAACTCGATGCTCTTACCGACCCGGCGGCGCGTGGGCATGCTGTCCACGGCGCGCGGGAAGCGCAAATCATCGCGGATACACAAGTGCGGATTCGCGGCGAAGCCGAGAAGCTTGGCCCGTCGGTCCCGCGCGGGTTCCTCACGGCCTTCGATGTGCCAGGTGCAGCGAAGGTGAACCCCAAGCAAAGCGGCCGGCTCGAACTGGCGCAGTGGTTAACCAGCGCGAATAATCCGCTGACGCCTCGTGTGGCTGTGAATCGCGTGTGGCAGCAGTTATTTGGAACTGGGATTGTGAACACGGTGGACAACTTTGGTGTCACCGGCGGTGCACCATCGCATCCGGAACTGCTCGACTACCTCGCGAGTCGATTCATCGCCGACGGTTGGAGCACAAAGAAGCTGGTGCGCGCACTGGTGCTGACGCGAGCGTACCAACTCGGTTCCGAATCGACCGAATCACACCGAACGCTCGACCCCACTAACCGGCTTGTGTGGCGGCATAGCCCGCGTCGGCTGTCGGCCGAAGAAATGCGCGATGCCACTCTCGCCGTTGCGGGCAAGCTGGACACGAAGCGGCCAGCCGGCTCGTCCGCGAACAAGCTCAAGATGATCGAGATGCGCGACAACGGCCCCGAGGCCAAAGCCGTCAACGATTCGGCCGACGCCGCGACTTACCGCAGTGTGTATCTGCCGCTTGTGCGTGGAGTAACGCCACACGCACTGGAGGCATTTGACCCAGTCGATCAGACGCTCGTGAGCGGTACACGCGACTCCACTACCGTGCCATCGCAAGCACTGTTCCTGCTCAACTCACCCTTTGTGCGTCAGCAAGCACTGGTGTTTGCCGAACGCATCCTGAAGAACCCGGACGCAAGCGACGCCGACCGTATTCGCGCCGCCTACCGGCTCGCTGTGGGTCGCGTCCCCACGGAGAAAGAGATCGACCGGGCCAGAGCTTTCCTCGGCGCATATGAATCGGCCTACCTCGCCAATCCACCGAAGTTTGTGAAACCGAACCAGCCGAAGAAGCCCGTGGAACCAAAGAAGCCGAATCAGCCGCCGGCGAACCCCGACGAGATCGATCAGACCGGTGAGACCGTGACCGAGGTCACGGTTCAGCCGAAGGACGCAAAGACCGCGGCGTGGATGGCCTTCTCGCAAGCGCTGATCGGCAGCGCCGAGTTCCGCTACGTGAAGTAACTTTCGGTCCCAGCGTGGGCAGGCTTTGCTGGCGAAGCCTGCCTCCGATCTGCGATGTCGAGACAGAGGCAAACTCATAAATGCAGGCCGTTGGCCTGCCCCACAAGAACCCCCCACAGGACATACCCATGCACCCATTCCAACCGCTGTCGCGTCGCCAGGCTCTGAAGTCTGCCGGCGCGGGGTTCGGCTACCTCGCCCTTCTCGGCTTGCTCGGCGAGCAGGCGCGGGCGAACCCCGAACGCGAAGGCAAAACAGCACCAAAACCGCTTGCTCCTCGCGCTCCACACTTTCCGACGAAAGCCAAACGGCTGATCTTCGTTCACATGAACGGCGCGATGTCGCAACATGACACCTTCGAATACAGGGCGCAAGTCTTCAAGGACAATGGCAAGCCGGGTCCCGGTGGCGGGGTCATTACCGCGCCGAAGTTCAAGTTCAAGCAATATGGCGAGACCGGTTCGTGGTTCTCCGAACTGCTGCCGAACCTCGCCCGCCACGCTGATAAACTCTGCTGGCTCCGCGGACTGCACACCGACACGCCCGCTCACCCGCAAGCGGTGGTGCAACTCCACACTGGCAGCGCCAACGCCGCTCTCACGCGACCCAGCCTCGGCGCGTGGCTGCTTTACGGCCTGGGGAGCGAGAACCAGGACTTGCCCGGCTACATCACGATCAACCCACCGCCAAACTTTGGCGGCGCGGTGAACTACGGCAGCGCCTTTTTGCCGGCACACTTCCAGGGCACGCGCATCAATGACCAGGGGTATCTGCCGAACTTGAAGGCCACTACCACGAATGACCTTCAGCGGCAGCAACTCGATCTGATTCAGGAAATGAACCGCGACCTCGCCGCCACCCCCGGCGCGCCGGACGCCGTTGATGGCGTGATCGAGTCGTTCGAACTGGCCTTCAAGATGCAGCGGAAAGTGCCCGAACTGCTCGACGTCTCGAAGGAGCCGAAAAAGGTACTCGACGCCTATGGCGTGAAGGACGGCCCGGTAGGTGGATTTGCCCGGCAGTGCTTGATGGCACGCCGATTGAGTGAAGCGGGGGTGCGTTTCGTCGAGATTTGCCAGCCGGGGTGGGACCACCACAACAATCTCCACAAGGGACTCATCGACCGCTGTGGATCGGTCGATCAACCCACGGCCGCGCTCCTTACCGACCTCGAATCGCGCGGATTACTCGAAGAGACGTTGGTGCTGTTCGGCAGCGAGTTCGGCCGGTTGCCGATGGCGCAGGGGCCAGACGGCCGCGATCACAACATTACCGGCTATCCGATGTTCCTTACCGGCGCGGGTGTGAAGAAGGGCTTCACGTATGGAGCGACCGACGAGTACGGCGTCAAAGCGGTGGAGGGTCGGATGCACACCACCGACTTGCACGCGACGCTGCTTGCCTTGATGGGTCTTGACCACGAGAAGTTAACGTACAAATACGCTGGCCGCGACTTCCGCCTCACGGATGTGAAGGGGAGCGTGACGAAGGAAATCTTCGTGTGAAATGCGTGGCCGTGCGTCACCTTGAGCGGGGTGACGCTTCTCCCGGCCCGACCAAGTCACCCGAGTGTGCCAACTGCGCCGGACCAACTCCGACGGACAACTCACTCGGCCGTGTCTGGTTGAGCATTCGGTTCGGCCCGGCCGCGCTTCTTCAGCTCGCCCTCCACATACAACCGCACCACCTTATTTGGGTTGTACCGCAGCGACTCCAGCAATGGCAACGCCACTTCGTCGCTGCACGGGATGTGGATGGTAGCCCGTACGGCTTGAAGACGCACTCCCCAGTTCGGGTCGTCATGGAGGGCAAGCAACTGTGGCAGCGCGGCCACCGCCTGTTCCTTCATCGAGCACAGCAACTGAGCGGCAGTCATCCGGGCTCGCTCGTCCCGCAACGCGGCAAGCAGCAGCGGTATCAACTCCCCAGCCGCCTTCGTGAGCCGCCACAGCGACCAGCAGACCCAGGTTCGCACCACAGGTGATTCGTCCCGAAGGCAGGCCCGCAACTGGACCTCGACCCCCAGCCCGGACAGGTCAGCCTTATCCAGCGCAGCCCCAACTGCCTCCCGCACGTCGCCGGCCCCGTCCCGAAGCAGCCGCAGCAGGACCGGGGCAGCCTCACGGGCGGCACCGAGTTCAGCGACGGCCCACGCAATCTCCGCCCGCGCTCCGTCCTCCTCCTCGTCGTCGGCCAGTAACTCGATCAGCTCCGGCAAGGCGCGCCGTGCGGCCGCGCCGACCCCGCCCAGAGCTCGGGCCGCCCTACCGCGAACGCGGCCTTCCGGGTCGCGCAAGGCATCGACCAACGGGCCAATCATGGCCCGCGGGACCGGCTTGCCGTGCAGGTTGCGGCCGAACGCGAAATTGTACAGGGCGGAGGCGGCGAACTCTCGCGTCTCGATGTCTGGCGCGTCGAGATCGGCGAGCCACTCGCTAAGGAGCTTCCCAGCATACTCCACTTCGCCGTCTGCTGGCTGGTCCACCTTCGAAGCCTCTGTCAATGACGAAGGAAAGAACTCACTGGTGCGGCCGCGAGACCGGCGATGTTCACGACAGCTGAAAGAGTAATAACGAATTCCAACATTCAGCCCCGTCGCAGGCTTTGTCGGGAGTGAGCACTACACTCACTTCTTCAGTCTCTTGAAAATCGCCTGATAAGACGGGGCGTGGCTCGGACCGGTAGTCACCACCGGCACGAGTTCCCATCCCCCGTCGCCCAACTTGTTCATGTCCTTCTCGTCGGTCTTTTCGTTGTTCATCAGCGGAGGATCTTGTATTCCCACTTCTGCGGGTCGGAGCCGATCTTCGCCTTCTCGTCCTTCGCCTTCTCCTCGGCTGAGGACGCGAATCCCGACCAGCATGCCGCGCCCAAGGCGAACACGGCCGCGACGAGGAATACACGCAGGGATGCTGTCATGATTCATCTCCGAAGGATAGGGCAACGGATTGGGCAGTCGAGACCACCGAGAGGGCACATCTCTGAATCTCCCTCCGAACAGCGGAGATATTACGCGTTACCAAGGAATAACGCCACCGAACGCGCGAACAACCATTTCGAACACGGATGCATTTGCACTCCCACACTCAGCATGAGAGTCATCAATTGCCTTGACATGCAACCAAAAAGTTGCATAATCGCGGCGTGGATGCCGATGGGAACAAGGTGTTCAAGGCGCTGACCGAGAGTTACGGTGGACCGGCCAGTTCGAGCCGGGCTGCCTTCGCATCCTCGCCGAACTCAATGCGCAACTGGAAGGAGAGATCGATGGCGGAATCGCGCTTCGTGTATGTGACCTACATTCGCACGACGCCGGAGAAACTGTGGCAGACGCTCATGGACCCTGAGTTCACGCGCCGCTACTTCGTGGAGACCTGGCAAGATTCCACCTGGGAACCGGGTGCCGCATGGCGGATGATGGCTCCCGACGGCCGGGTCACCGACAGCGGCCAGGTCTTGGAAATCGAGCCGCCCCGTCGGCTGGTGCTTTCGTGGCGCAACGAATTCAGACCGGAACTCCACGAGGAGGGGGACTCACGCTGTACCTTCGAGCTGGAAAAGGTGGGGAGTTCCGTGAAGCTCACGATCGTTCACGAGATTGACAGGCCTGACTCGAAATTGGTCCAGGCCGTCTCCAACGGCTGGCCGCACGTCCTGTCCAGCCTCAAGAGCCTGCTGGAGACTGGCGAGTCGCTCGAAGAAACCCGCCACTGGCCCAAGGGGAAGTGAAAGGGTGGTCGCCCCTGTTCGGTAACATCAACACTCTCGTTAGGAGGAGTTGTCCGTGAACGTGCGATTTATCACATTGGCCCCTGCCATCACCTGCCTTGTCCTCGCGGCCGCGGTGATCGGCGGCGAGCCTGATACCAAGTCAGCCAAGAAGACGATCCGTGCTGATGACGGGGTGAGCATCGTGGGTGAGGTCCGCGGCAAGGGAGACACGGCCCTCGTCTTCCTGCACGGCTGGGGCGGCGACCGCGAGTACTGGAAGCACCAGGTCGAGGTGTTCGCCGCCGATTACCGCGTTGTTGCCATCGACCAGGCCGGCCACGGCACCTCCGGCAAGGACCGCAAAGTGTGGACCGCGGACGGTCTGGCTGGCGACGTCGAAGCGGTGGTTAAGGCACTGGGTCTCAAGCGCGTGATCCTCGTCGGCCACTCGATGGGCGGGCCGATTGCACTCCTGGCCGCCAAGCGGATGCCGGGGACGGTCGTCGCCGTGATCGGGGTTGATACCCTGCAGGACGCCGAGTTCAAACGGCCAGAGGAGGTGACTCAGTCGATACTCGATGGCATCGAGAAGGATTTTAAGGGGACGGTCCGCACCCTGTTCGACGGGGTGCTCCCGGAGAAAGCGGACCCCGACGTGAAGAAGTGGCTTCGGACCAAGGCCGAAGGTCAAGATCCGAAGATAGGCCTCGCCATCATACGCGACATCTTCGGTCTGGACACGAAGAAGCTGTTGAAGGAGGCCAAAGTGCCGGTGCGGTGCATCAACTCCGCAGGCGGGTTCAAGTTCTTCACACCTACGGCCGTCGAGACCAACAAGAAGTACGCCGACTTCGGCGCGGTTACCATCGACGGCGTCGGCCACTACCCGATGCTGGAGAAACCAGATGAGTTCAACCGCAAACTGAAGGACGTACTCGCGGAGTTTGCAATCAAGAAATGAGCCCGTCTCGCCTGCACGAACGGGATCCCGCAGGGCGGACGGCTGGAGCCGTGTCGGTCTTGCGGGGTTCTCTGTTGGGTGCTCTGTTGAAACCGTGGGTCGGTTGTCGCTGAGTTCGGTTCTTTCGAAGCAGTTTTCTGCACGATCGCGATAACCGACCCACGGTTACCCGAACAGAGTATGCTGGGGCAGCTCTGAATCGGCAAAGCCGACCGGTGACGGTTGGCTACTTTTGAACATGGAATGTCTTGCGCGCTACTTCGACACCATCGATGAATACTACGATGGTCCATTCGCCAGCGATCAGTTCGTACTCATAGCTCTTGAGGAAATACCAGCCATAGAATTGAACGGCATCCTCCCCGTGCCGCACTTTTTCCTCCTTGACGCTCTTCGTTCGGACCGAGCCGTCTGGGAACTTGATTGGGGGATGGTGCATTTCTTGTCGAACAAGGTACGGCCGGTTTGCCGGGACATGAGAAGTGCGGAGCCCGATGCCCCATTTTTCCCCAATCTTGCAGGGAATTTGATCAGTTTGCTCCAACAGGACAACACCATCGTCCTTGACGACAGCGGCTCCGCCTGATCCGTTACGATTTGTCTCATTCGACATTTGCCCTCGTGAAACGTACCGACCATAACTTTCGATGGTCGCACGGGGCTTGGGGTTGTAACTCGCGAGGAAGGAGAGCAGGAGCAGAGACGCTCCGCCGAGGAGCACAATTGCCAACACCCCGCACCCCGCCAAGATCCACGCCCAAACTGGAAGGGAGGGCTTGGGGCCGCTTTCTTCCCGTGGGGGTGTTGGCTTCTCCACTCGCTGTTTTTGGTCCGGGGTCGCAGTGTCCACACGACTTCCGTATGGATCGATCCACCGTTGGTATGTCCCGGCGTAGATAAAGGCCAGGCATCCGGCCAGGAGAAGTGCGAACCCGGCCGCGCCGAAGCCAAACAGCAGGAGTGGGGCGTTCGGGTGGGCGTTCGGGCTTGTCAGCGCCGACTCTGCGCTTGTAATCGCGATGCCGCCCCAGAGGAGACCAAAGAATACCGAGGCGATCCCGTTCCGGACCGTCCCGGGCGCGGTTCCGGTCAGCGTTCGCAGTCCGCCGAACAGGTGCATCACGCCCCAGGGGCTCAGGCCGACAAGATCACTGCGGCCTGTCTTCAAGAAGTACAGCAGGACCGACAGCAACTGAATCAGGCCGACGGCGAGCCAGATCAACCCGATCAGGAAGATGACGGTGGGGCAGCCATTGTCAGCGGGCTTCGTCGTGTCGGTCATCTCCGCGTTGTTCGCGGGGCTGTATTGCTGCTCTTTCCAGCGTTTGTAGTCGAACGACATCCAACACTCCGCCAACCACGAATTCACGTCACACGGGAGGGGGAATCGAGCTGCCCTCCGGAGCCGAACCCTAGCTCACGCCCCACGATGTGTCAAACCGGGCGGACCACCCTGAGTCATCCAGAATGTCACTGACCCTGGACTGGGGAAGACAACCGCTCAGGGTAAAGACCACTATCCACAAATGCGATTCGGCAATGTGATTGATTACCCGGGGATTTGCTTGGGCCTCACAGACAAAAAACGGTCACACCGCAGCCCTTTGCGCCGAATCAACCGACCCTCACGCCGTGGCCTCTCCGTCGTGCCCGGCAGGCGATCGTAGGCCATACTACACTACCGATCCACGGCTCTGAGGACGCCCCATGTTCGATGCGCAGACCCTCGCCCCAGTCCTGGCCGCCGCCGTAGGGCTGACCGGCAGCCTGGTGGCCGGGCTGTCCGTCTACCTGTCCTACCGGGGGCGGCACAACCTGATCCGCCAGGTCGTCTACGGCCGGCAACTGGATGCCTACTTCGACATCGCCGCCGCCATGACCGCTCTGTACACCGCCGCCCAGAACATGGCCGCCGTGGCAGGCCCACAACCGCTGGGGGAGGATGCACGGGCCCGGGTGCGGGCTGTTCTGCGCGGGGAGCACGAGCGGTTCGCCGAGGCCGTCAACCGGTCGCTAATCGTGCTGCCCTCGCGGGTCAAGGCAGCGGTGGATCAGTTCAACGAGGCCCTTCTGGCCGCCTGTGAGCCAACTGAGGGCGGGCCGCCCGCCGGGCCGGCCTCCGCGAACTCGGGGCTGGCTGGGGCCTACGAGCGGGCACTGAACTCGATCCGCCACCACTTGGCGATCGACTCCCTGACCACCGGGATGCTCCGGGAGATGGGGATTGGTAGCGAGTCAGTGGCGCTCAAGGGGGCCCGCGATTGGGTGAGTCCGTTGGTGCCGGTGGGGCGGGGTGGTTCGTAACCCGCGCCGGTAGAGACTGCCCAGCCTGATACTTGGCCGCTCAGGTCTGCCGCACGATCCCGCTCATTGGCCGGGCACGCCGCAGTAAAACTTTCGGCGAACTCGCGCACAGTATCTGGTGGAGTGCGGTTTCCAAACCTCGTGGTGAGTCGCACAATCACGGCGTTCGGGTCGTTCACCACAGAGCAGACACGCCCGCATTGATCCGCGGCCAGGCTGGCCGGAGCCATCGTTCGGCCGGGATCATTTGCAGTGCTTGTGTCAGTTAGATGGAGCGGTTACGGTTTTCCGCCCATTCCGCGCATCCCGTTATCGTGACTCATGTCGCCCATGTCGCCCATGAGAGCGTTGATCTCCGGCGGCAAGACCACGAAGGGGCGCATCATCTCCATGTCCTCGTGTTCGAGAACGTGGCAATGATACATGTAGCGCCCTGTATGGCCGTCGAAAATGACACCGATCGAGAGGCAATCGCCGGGATTGACTCGAACGGTGTCTTTCCAGCCTTTCTCGTTATCGTCCACCACTCCGTCTTTCACGTTGAGCTGGTAGGGAATGTTCGACGGTGGATTGTTTGGATCGTAGTCCGTGATCAGTCGCCGCAGTACCTGAAACTGAATCAGGTGCAGATGCACCGGATGCGTGTCGGTGGAGAGGTTGATGATGGTCCAGACTTCTGGGTGCACGTCCTGGGGATTACCGGTTGTGGTATCACTAAAGCTCGGCCGGAAGTTCACACGATCCTTGAACATCATCTGCACAAAGCGGCGGTTCGGGTCGTTTTTGGCGGGATCATACTTACAGCAGAACACGTTCATCCCATCGGGAATGATGGGGCGGAGCATCGAGGCCAAGTGCGGTGCCGGGTTGTTGAATTGAATCACGGCATCGTCCGGATCGGTTGTTTCCTCAAGCTCGGTGAAATAGAGCATGTCCATCGTCGTGGCGGTTTGCTGAGCCTCCCGCAGCGCGAGATACCGGGACCGATATCCCTTCAGAGAATCAAAACTCCACCGGTTGAGTGGTGGGAACGTGCACTTGCCGAGATCGAAGGTCTGCGGCAACGGCGGCTGGTCGATGAGAAATTGCATGACCTCGGGATGGGGCAGACGATCCGGCAACGAAGGCTGGCCGTACGTGGCAACGGCCCCGCCATCGAAGGGGGCCTTGGCCACGTTGATTAACCGCAACGTGCACTTGGCAAACGACCTGAAGTCGGCGATCACGTCCGCACGCTCGGCCGGCGCGAGCGTCAGGGTGTTGTCGGCAATCGGCACCGGTGCGGGCAGTAAGCCGCCATCGGTGCCAATCTGGCGGAAGACATCGTTGGTGATCACGTTGTTCTTGTCGTCGAGCAGCACCAACTTAAAAGCGCGGGCATTCGAGCCGTTCAGGAACCGCAGCCGATAGACATTCGGGCGAAGGGTGCATTTTGGCCAGAGTGTGGCGTTGACGAGTGTGTAGGGACCAAAAAACTCCATCGTCGGGTTGATGGCGGAGGGATCCTGCGGCGCCTTGGTCTCGACCTTGTGCATCAGTTTGCCGTTGGGATTCAGGCCGTCGTCGGAATTGAAGTTGCGGTCCTGAATAAGCAGCGGTATCTCGAATTCATCGCGCGGCAGACCGGCGCGGTCCTCCTCGTCGTCGCGGATCACCCACATCCCGGCAAGCCCGGCGAAGACATTCAGGCTGGTGATGCCGAAAGCGTGATCGTGGTACCAGAGCATGGTGGCGCGCTGGTCGTTGGTGTAGAACGACCGCAGCGAATCGCCGGAGAAGACCGCGTTCTCCGTCCAGCCGTCGCTATCGGCCGACACCCGACCGCCGTGCAGGTGGACCACGGTCCAGGGTCGGACAGGAGCGAGGACATCATCCACATTCTGCGTGAAGCCTGGGCTATTTTGCGGGTATTGGACGTTTGATGGTGGTGGGACGTTTGGTGGTGAGGGTGGCGGCTCCAGCGCACTGACCACCGTGATCGGCATGGGCGGTATAAGCTCGTTCACCCACTCCACCGCCATGCGTTGCCCCCGGCGAACCTCAACGGTCGGATTGACCAGGACGTTTCCGTCCGGCAGCGCCACCGTGTACACCCACATGTCGGTGGGCGGCATATCGACCGCGAGTTGCGTGGTGTTACCAGCACCCAGACAAGTTCTTCTGGTCAGACGGGTTCCGGCAACGACATCACCGGCAGCTACACCCTGCTCACAACGAGCAGCAGTAACGCCACGAACTTACCGGGTCTGGTAACAACGTCACCGGCAGTTATACCCTGACCCAGAATGACAGCAGTAGCGTCACGAGCTACGAGACGGACACCAACCAGGGGTCGGTGTCGTCGATCACCAGTCACAGCAGTGGGACCGACACGACGCCGAAGATCGGCAACAACGTCACGGGGGCCTACTCGCTGACGGGAGAGACGTCCAGATATTGGTGCATTCACGCACGAGCGGATCCACGCGCAGAGAGGTAGCCGTTGGCGAGCCGCAGACGTGATGGCCGTTCCGTGGCCATTGAAACGATTGCTCCCCGATCACGAACATCGACTTTATCCACGCCGCAGACGTGATGGCCGTTCCGTGGCCATTGAAACCCGTTGACGGGCCTCTTCCCGGGCGGCCAGCTTCTTGAGCCGCAGACGTGATGGCCGTTCCGTGGCCATTGAAACTGATGCCACCCGCGATTATCGCGGTGGCAATTCCCGCCGACACGCCGCAGACGTGATGGCCGTTCCGTGGACAACTTCAGCGCGTCACGACGAAGTCCTCGATATCCTTCCAGCGAACCGCTGCGCTTGCAGCGGTCCCACGCTGGGACAGTGTTCGAGAACTGTCCCAAAACTGTCCCAATTGGGTGATACGGGTGGAGGCGAAAAGAGCAGTGGCCCAGAAATCGCTAGATTTCTGGGCCACTTGTGAGCTGGGGATCATGGATTCGAACCATGACTAACTGATCCAGAGTCAGTCGTGCTACCGTTACACCAATCCCCAAACTCTGTCCCACTGTGTGGTGATCAGACTCTTCGCAATTCAGGCTCCGAGCAGTACGAAAATGTTACCACGACGGAGCGGGTGAGTCCATCCTTCTCGCTCCAGAGTCAGGGCACTCAGTGGGCCATGTCGCTTGCGCCTTCGGGCGGCGTCCGTTCACCGTAGAAGCTGTAGAGCAGCGGGATCAGGTTCATCACGATGATCGTACAGACCATCCCACCCACCACAACCACGGCCAGCGGTTTCTGCGACTCGGACCCCATCTTCGTCGAGAATGCGGCTGGCAACAGGCCCAGAATCGCCGTGAGCAGAGTCATGATGAGCGGACGAATTCGATAGCGGACGCCCGTCATCAGCGATTCTTCGACCGAGTGGCCCGACGCTCGGAGCGAGTTGAACGACGACACCATGATCAGGCCGTTCATCACCGCCACGCCAAGGACCGAGATGAACCCCACACCCGCCGACACGTTGAAGTTCAACCCAGCCAGTTTGAGAGCCCACACCCCGCCAACCCCCACCGCCAGGACATTGGCGAAGACCACAATGGCATCGAGGACCGAACGGAAGGCCAGGTAGAGCAATAGCGCGATGATCGCCAGCGACACCGCGAACATCCGAGCCATCCGCTTTTCGGCCTGTTCCATCTGCTTGAATTCGCCGCTCCACTCCGATCGGTATGGCGGCTTCAAGAGCGGTTCCACCTCCGCCCGTGCTTCACTCACCGTGCTAGCCAGGTCGCGTCCACGAACCTCGAACTTGATGGCAATAAACCGCTGTCCCTGCTCGCGGTAGATGGTGGACGCCCCCGGCCGCAGGAATGACCCTTTCGGATCTTGCATACCGCCGGCGTTCAGCGGCGTTACCAGATCGCCGAGCCGGCGTGTGGGGATCATCGTCCAGACCGGTGCAGCATTAAAAGGGTTGCCGGTAGCGGACGGCGGGGGAATCGCGGTTCCGGTCGTTGCGGTGCTGACACCCGGCCCGGAAGTCAGAGTACCAGGTGCCGAGGGCGGCCCTCCGTCGCTTGTCGCATTGCCAACAGGAATCGGAATGGCTCGGATGGCGTTCTCGTCAGCGCGGAGTCGGAAGGGGAAACGGACCGTCAGATCGGCCTGCTTCTCTCCCTCCTGAACAACCGTGGACGCCCTTCCGCCCACCGCAGCGCCGATGTACGTCTGGAGGTCGGCGGCCGAGACGTTCCAGTAGGCACACTTCTGGCGATCGATCGGGAATTCGAGGTTGGCTTGCCCCTGGATGCGGAACAAAGCCGGGTTCTCCACGCCGTGAATCGGCACCAGCTTGTTTCGGATCTCGCCCGCGGTGCGTTCGAGCGTGTCGAGATCCGGGCCGAACACCTTGATCGAGTTATCCCCCTTCACTCCCGACAATGCTTCCATCACGTTGTCGCGGATGATCTGCGAGATGTTCCACTCCACGCTGGGAATCTCTTTCGCCAGAGCGGCATTCACTTCGCGGATCAGTTCCGGCTTTGTCCGCGGGCGGCCATACTTTGGAATCACTGGCCATTCCGATTCCGGTCGAAGCGGGATGTTGGACTCCATGTTGTAATAACCGCACGGGTCGGTGCCATCGTCGGGCCGACCAACGGCAGTGGGGATCAACCGCACTTCCGGGTACTGCCGCATCAGCTCGCGGAACTGTTTGCTCCGTTCCGTCGCTTCTGCCAGGGAAATGTTCACCGGGAATGTACCGCGGATGAACAAGTTCCCCTCCTCCAGTTCCGGCATGAATTCGCGACCCATGTTCGCGGCGACTACGCCGGAATAGGCCACCGCGGCAGCGAACAGCGCCAGGAATACCCAGCGCAGACGCAGGACGAGTTTCAGTTGATTCAGGAAGAACCAGTTCAACCCGCGAACGAGCATGTTCTCCTTCTCTCCCTCGCGTGGGATGAAAAGGAACCGCAGCGGGTACAACAGGATCGGTAACATCAGCGCCCACGACAACCAGCGCCCGATCCTTGACCACAAGGTGTTTTGCGGCGGCTGGCCCAGATTGCCGAGGAACAGCAAGCAAAGGACAGGCGATACCGTCATCGCCAAAAGCAGAGCCCCGGCCAGCGCGAAGGCATAAGTGTCAGCCATCGGGCCAAAGATTTGTCCTTCCGGCCCGGTCATCGTGAAAAGCGGCAAGAGCGCGCAGACCATGATGATCGTGGCGAAGAATAGACTCTTGGTCACGACGCCACACGCCGCCGAGATTCGCTCCTTGAGCGGCTTATCGGCGTAGTCCCCGGCACTCAAGTGACGATAGATGCTCTCGACAATGATGACGGACGAGTCCACGATGATGCCGAAATCGACTGCACCGATGGAGAGCAGGTTGGCCGACTTTCCACGCGCGTACAACACGCCGAACGCGAAGAGGAGCGCAAGTGGAATGTTGATCGCAACGATCACCGCAGCGCGGACATTGCCCAGGAACATGAGCAGAATGGCCGTGACGAGCGCCATGCCCACAAGCAGGTTCTCGTGGACCGTTTCCGTCGTGCGGTTGATGAGGTCGGCGCGGTTGTAATACGGGACGATCTTCATGCCCGTCGGCAATTTGCCGGTCTGGTTCAGTTCGTCGATCTTCGCCAGCACATCCTTGAGCGCGGGGAGAGACTCGCGCCCCTTACGAAGCAGCACCACCCCTTGCACCGCATCGTCCTCGTCCGTCCAGCGGTCGTCGTCCCAGCCGTCCCATCGCCCGTCGGCGGTCTTGTAGAAACGCCACTTCACCGGTTCATCGGAGGGGAGCTTTCCGCCGAGATCTTTTCGTACTGCCGACTGTTCTTCGGGGCTGAGCGATTCCCAGCTCTTCGCATTGGCGGGCCGGTCGTGCCACACCAGCCGCTCGTCTCGCCACCAGACGCGCGATTCAGGGTTCCCTTGCTCCAGCGGATGACCCACGAACAGCGAGCGGGCTTCACTCCAGAAGCCCAATTCGTCTGGCTTCGGCCAGCCACGCTGGGTGCGTACTTCTTGTTGCAGAGTCTCAGTGAGCTCCTCCCACGAACGCGACCGCAACGGCCGGCTGATTCCGATGCGTCCCTGCCGCGTCTGGTGGCCGATCACCACACCCCGCGCGAGGAGCGCTTTGCTCCAGGAAAGTTTCATGGCGATGGTCGCGTCATCGTCGCGCGCGGTGCCATCGGTGTTCAGAATGGGGCCGTCGTCCCACCGCTCGGCGGCGTCCCACTCGGAAGAACCATCGGGCTTCTGGAACAACTTCCGCAGATTGACCGAACCATCCGCGTTGAGGACGGGTCCGCCCTCCACCACGTTATCGACGCGAACCGCCACGTTATCCACCGTAGCGATGACGATCTGGCGGATCTCACGACAGCGGCGTGCTTCCTCAATGCGGAGGTGCGCGGCTGCTTTGGCCGGATCGCGGCAGGCCAGCGTGGGGATGTAAGGATCTTGCCCCTGACCGATGAGGCCAAGCGAACGCACGACGATATTTCGTTGTTGACCTTGCGTGAGGTTCTCGCCGCTACCGTTGGCGTTGGCATTGCCCAGCACAGCTTGCAACTGCGCGAGCGATACACCGTTGCGCTGGAGAAGTTGAGGGTCGGGTTGCACCTCGAATCGCTTCACCTCGCCACCAAAGCCGGTGACGCCCGCGATGCGTGGAACGCGGAGAAGCTCGCGCTGGACGACGTAATCCTGAATGCTCTTCAGATCGCGGAGTTCGTAGATGGGCCGGCCCGAGGCATCACGCGGATTGTAGATCGTGAACCGAAGGATTTCGCCGATCGGCGATGCGGGCGAAATCTGCGGAGTCACGCCCGCCGGCAGGTTGACCATCGCCAGCCGGTTGATGACATCCTGCCTGGCTTGATCGTAGTCGCGCGAGTAGTCGAACTGGTTGCGGATGTGCGAGAGGCCGAACAGCGACTTGCTCCGCGTGGTCTCCAGCCCCGGCATGCCAGCCAGCGCCACTTCCAGCGGAATCGTCACTTGGCGTTCGACCTCCTCGGCACTCGCACCGGGATCTTGAGCCACGACTTCAATTATGGCAGGGGCTGGGTCGGGGTATGCCTCGATGTTGACGTGTGTGAACGCGTAACCGCCAGCGATGGCGAGGACGGTCACGAGGATCATGACCACGAGTGGATTCGCGACTGCCCAATCTATCAGTTTGCGGACCATCCGAGTTGTTGTGACTCCAGTTGACAGAATAGTAGGCACACTCCGTGTGCCGTGAAAGGCAACGGCACACGGAGTGTGCCGAGTGTGCCTACTCCTTTACTCACCCTGTACAACATCACTTCGGTTGCGGAAGATCGTTGAACGCATCGCCCAGCAGGAGTGACCCGGCGGTGACGACAGTATCGCCTGGCTTGATGCAACCGGGCCGCTCTGCGATGGAGATCACCTCGCGCGATCGGCGCACAACCGTGACGGGCTTGCGCGTAAATCGCTCCCCAGACGCATCCGTCTGGACGAAGATGAAACTCTCGCGACCATCTTCCGCCACCGCCCCCGCCGGCACCTCGACCTCACCGGTCGGTACGTCCAGTTCGACATTCACCGAAACCGCCATTCCCGCACGCAACTGGTTGCCGGAGTTCTGGACTGTGCCGGTCACCAGTGCGGTGTGTTGGCTTTGATCGATTGACGGCCCGATCGTTTCCATTCGCCCGTGGAAGGTCACACCGGGCACAGCCGCCGCGGTGACAGTCCACGTCGTCGGGAGTTTCAGATCGCGGAGCAGCGTGAGGTCTTCCTCAAAAACGTGCACCCACACCGCCAGGCTTGTCAGATCGCCGATGCGGAACAGGTCAACCGTGGGGTCCACCAATTGCCCCACGGCGACGTTCTTCTCCAGGATCGTGCCGCCAATGGGCGCCTTGATCTCGACTCGCGCCCACTTGGCGGGATCGGTGCGCTTGGCGTCGGGAGTGGCGAGTCGTTCGGAATACTCCCGCAGCAATGCGATGTCCTCTTTCGGCACCCGCCAGGACAGGAGCGTCGCCTCAGCCCGTTCCACTGCAACGCGGTCGGACTTCACCGCCTGCGCCGCATCGCGAACGGTCCGCTCCGGGACCGCACCCGACTGAGCCGCAGATTCCAGGGAGCGAAGGGTCTCCTCGTCTGTTTTTAAGCGTGAGAGAGCATCCACAAACTCACTCTTCTTCTCGCCGAGATCCTTGCTCCAAACGACCGCCAGGAGATCGCCTTTGTTCACCTTGTCCATCATCTTGAGCGGGCGGGGGATCGGTGTGGGTGTGGCAGAAGGCATGGCGCTCAGCACCGGTTCCGGTACTTCCGCCAACTCGATCACCGGACCGGGCAAAGGCGATTGGACGCGAGCGAACTGGTTGTTGTCGAAATTGAGCCGGCCTTGAAATGCGGGCAGCTTGCGCTTCCGCGAAGGTGCCACAGCCGTGCCCGTTTTGAGCGCCAGCGAGGTCTGAATTACTTTCGGGACCACGACATCATCCACCCCAACGCGATGGATTTTCGCGTGTGTGTCTGCTTCTTTTGCGTCTTTTTTCTCGTCGGCGGGCGGATTCGCAGAATGGGCATTACCCGCAGCCAGCCAGGCCGCGGCACCACCAGCAGTCAGGACCACAAGTCCGACGGTGACCGCACGACCGATACGCGTAGTTATGGGTTTCATCAGTTCCCAAGAGCAGAGCGGGGAAATCTGCCACCACCCTCCTGGCGAAAAAGGCACGCAGCATCCTTGCGGGAAAGTAAATAAGGCAACCGCCGTGCCATAAGTGCTTTAAGGATTCTCTCAGGTGGGTTTACGATTCATTCTAGTTTTTTTGATGCTGCTCGAAGCGTCTCGGTGCGAGGAAGAGAAAAATGGTTGTCGAACACCCCCGGCGCGGCAGCCGCTCAATCATCGTGGTCGTCTTCTGCGCTTACCCCTTTCTCGATGGTCATCCCCAACGCGCGGAGCTTGTGCCGAAGACTCCCACGCGTGATGCCGAGCAACTGCGCCGCCCGCATCTGATGGCCGGCCGTTCGTTCTAGTATCCGCGTAATAAGTTGGCGTTCCAGCACTTCAAGGCATTCCGCATAGAGTTCATGCGACCCGGCCTCCAACCGCTCCGTGATGAATCGGTCCCAGTCGAGGGCGGGACGCACAGTCCCCGTCGCAGCATTCTCGGGAGCCGACGAAGTTTCCTCCGCCGAACCCTTCCGGAGAGCGGGGAGAAAATCGGGGAGCAGCACACCGCCACTCATCTTCAGCAATCCTTGTTTCAGGACACTTTGGAGCTCACGGACATTGCCCGGCCACGGGTACCGGCGGAGGGCGTCACGTGTTTCTGGAGGCACAACCGGCACCTGACGGTTGAACTCCGCTGCAAACCGCGTCAGGGAATAATCAGTGAGAAGGTCGATATCGTCGCCGCGTTGCCGCAGCGGCGGGAGCTTGATGGTGAACACATTCAACCGGAAATAGAGATCAGAACGAAACCGCCCGCTGGCGACCAATTTCTCCAGATCGGCGTTGGTGGCGGCGATCACTCGGACGTTGGTCTGGATTGTTTCGGTGCCGCCCACCCGCTCAAAACGCTGCTCTTGAAGAACGCGCAGAAGCTTGACCTGAGCGAGCAACGGCAGTTCGCCGATTTCATCGAGAAAGATAGTACCGCCGTGGCATTGCTCGAACTTGCCGATCCGTTTGCGGTCTGCTCCTGTAAACGCTCCTTTCTCGTGGCCGAAGAGTTCGCTTTCGAGCAAGGATTCCGGAATGGCGCCGCAATTCACGGCGAGGAATGGCTTCTCGGCGCGAGTGCCGTGTTGATAGATCGCTCGGGCAACGAGTTCCTTGCCCGTCCCGGACTCACCCAGGATGAGCACGGTCGCATCGGTATCGGCCACACGGCCAATCGCTTTGTACACCTCGTGCATCGCCTGACAGTGACCGACCAGCGCATCGGTGTTGGTTGGGACGGAACCGGATTCCGCGACCACCGCCGGCACGCTCATCAATCGGCTCACCTGCGCGGCCCGACCGACGAGGTCACGGAGTTGGTCATAGGCGAGCGGTTTGGGCAAATAGTCGAATGCCCCACGTTTCATGGCCTGAATGGCCAGCTCCGTCGTTCCATGCCCGGTGATAAGCAGAACAGGAACGCGGGCATCGATTTGTTTGATTCGATCGAACGTCTGGAGACCGGTGGAGTCCGGCAGTTTGACGTCGAGAATGACCACATCCGGCTTGCGGCTGGATAGCAGCGCCAGCCCGTCGGCAGCGGTGCGGGCGGTGACCGTTTCGTATTCAGGCAGGTGAAACGCTTTGCTAAATGCGTGCTGAATCACCGGTTCATCGTCGATCAGCAGAAGAATAGGCATGGGCCTTGTCCAGCCATTGGGTCGGGCGGGACCGTTCACGGGAGCCGGTTCCCGAGCATGGGGAGGTGAATCTGAAACGTGGCTCCGCCGCCTGGTCGGTTGAAACCGCGAAGCGTGCCGCCATGATCTTCCACGATTCGCTTGGAAACCACCAAGCCCAACCCCACACCTGTTTCCTTGTTTGTCGCAAAAGGCTCGAAGAGTCGTGGGGCAATTTCCGCCGGGATACCGTTCCCGGTATCGTTGACCGAGAGCGTGACCTCCGCCCCTCCGCGCACTGCCGTGAGGTCGAGCGTGCCCCCCATTGGCATCTCGTCCAGAGCGTTAAGAAGTAAGTTCACAACCACTTGCCGCAATTGCGCTGGGTCGGCATTCAGTTGGATCGGGTCAGGCGGCATCTGGATCCGCATTTCGACGGCCTGTTGCTGCGCCCGACCGCGGACAAGTTGCACCGCGCTTTCCGTGATCGTCACCAAGTCACACGTCACTCGCTCAAGTTTGGGTGGTCGGGCATAGTCCAAAAAGGTTCGCAGCGTCTGCTCGATGCGAGCGAGTTCACCGTCGATCAGGGACAAGTCGGTATCCGTCAGTGCGCCGGCATCAGGATCTCTTCGTGCTGTCTGAACGAGCAACTGGACCGACGTGAGAGGATTGCGGATTTCGTGCGCCATCCCGGCGGCCAGTTGACCGATGGCGGCCAGACGTTCCGCACGCCGCACGTCCCGTTCGCGTTGCTGCAGTTGCTCGACGACCTGCTCAATCCGGTTTGCCAGCCCTTCCAAGCCCTCTGGCCGGTGATCTTTCCGTTCCCATTCCACCGTGGCAAGATCCTGGCCCAGCATACCCGAGACATCCTGAATACGGACCAGCAATGAATCGACCGCCCGACGCAATCCGCGTGCCAAGCCATAACCAAGCAAGAGCCCAGCGCCTGAGCCAAGCACCCCCACCGCGACAAAACCCCAACTGAGCCACTGAAGGGTATCCCGGTGCGCCTGTTCCGAAGCTTCAATTTCGGCGGAGTTAAATTCGCGAAGCCGATCGCACGCCGGGAGCGTATTGTGGGTGAGATATTGCAATGCTTCGGGAGAACCGGGCCGCGCGTGCCACAGGGCGAGATAGTGGTCGAAACTCTCAGTCACTCGCCGCGACAGATCTTTCTCGGTTTTCTTGTCGGCCAATCGTTCAATCTCCGTCAACCGCGCCTTGACTCGTTCATGCAGTGGATCCAGATCCATGACTCCCCGTTGATGCAGAGCCACGAGGTCGATCAGCGCATCGCGTGCATCGGCGGCCGCCCGGCGACTGCCAATGTTTTCGTTCAAGACATCGGCAGTACGGACCTGCTGACTGTTCAGGTATACCGCCACGCCAACAGATGAGGCGAGAAGAAGTGCGCTAAAGATCCCAGTGACCAGCAGAAGCCGCGCAGGGTAATTGTGAAGCGACATGGCGAAGAGTCAGCAAGGGATACGGGAGCGGAAGCGATCGGATTGGAGCTGACGTTCCTATTATACCGCCCGGCAGTTCGCCGCAAGGCAGGCGGATGGGCGAGGTTGCGGCGGGATGTCGAAGGCGGATCGTCCCGTGTCCGGGCCAGAACAATATTATATTAAAATTGTAATCTTGTTGTCGCAATTCTTCGTGGGCACCCCGTCTCCAAGTGCGGGGCAATCCCCGCGGTCTGCTACTTCTTGTCGCGCGTGTCGGCTTTGAAGCGAAATGCCGGCTTGCCGGTGATGTCGGTGCTGACAAAGCTGGGGCACCAGTAACGCTCAACATGCGAGATGACGCGATCCGTGCCTTCGAAGTGACTGACACCCGGAGGATGGTCGGGATTGTACATCGTGTCGGTCATGTCGCGGATGAGCGCAACGTTCTTGCCGAGTTTCACCATCTGTCGGATCGCAAACGGTCGACCGAGAACGCACATATTCAGGTGAACGCCGCAGAGGATCACATTCTCGATCTTGCGCTCGCTGAGTAAGTTCCACGTCTCTTGCCCGTTATCGGTAATCGCATCACCCTCGGCGATGTCGATGGTCGCGATCTGCCGCGTCCACGGCGAGCGGATTTCGCACTTCACTTTGCAATCGCAGCCCATATCGGAATCGTCGATCGGCAGCACTCCCTCGCGCTTTCCATCAGGCCAGCTCCAGGCCGTTCCCCAACGTTCGGTTGTCGCCAGCGGAATCGGTGTCTTCGCGAAGGGTGAGTTTTGCGCACGTTTCCGCTGCGGCGTGTCCTTGTAGAAGGCCGTGCAGGTGCTTGGAGCGTGAATCACGAATACTCCGCGAGCGCGAGCAGTCTTGAGCATGTCGTTCATAGGCCCAGCCAGTTCTCCAACACGCGCCTCGGCAGATTTACACCAGTGTTGGTCCCACATATCGCACACGATGATCGCAGTTTTCTTCGGATCCCAGTCGACCTTGCGTTCCGTCGGCGCGACGGGTTCCTTGCCCGGTGCTGCTTGACGAGAGCGGAGGTTGAGAGTGAGGCCGGTTGGTTCGTTCATAGCTGGAGCGAAAGTGACACAGGCAAGAACAACCACAATGCCAGCGTACATGACGGGATAGATCCGAAGCATGGTGAGACTCCTCGACCGGAAAGAAGAGCAGTGCTGGCATCATACTGGCTCAACTCGCCCGTGCGGAGCCTTCCGATCGCAGTCCTCAGTCCGTTTTCTGCCGACGGTCAGACTTCTCCTCTTCCGGCTGAATTTGATCAGCCGGTTTCCCGAACAGTTTTTGCCACAGGTAATCTACAATTGATAGGAAGAGGTTTGAGGGTCATCATTCACTCACTCCCGAGTTGACGTCCCGCCGCACTCTCGCACCCAAAACCGCCCGTGACCCACCCGGCGCCCAATCATACGAAACTCTCTCAGAAAACCTTTCCTTCCGCCCTCCACAAGGATCGGACAGAGCAAGCGGTTGAGTTGGCCCGGCTGCGCGCGGTTGTGGACAACATGGCTGATGGCGTGGTGGTTGCGGACACGGATGGCAACTTGCTGGAGTGGAATCCGGCCGCACTTCGGATGCACGGCTATGCCAGTGTGGATGAAGTTCGCCGACACCTCTCGACGTTCCGTGAAACGTTCGTCCTGTCCTGCCCGGGCCAACCGCCACTCCCATACGATGAGTGGCCGATACCCAAGCTGATCCGCGGCGAGGTTGTCGCCGGTTATGAACTGCACGTCCGACGTACGGACACCGGGGGTGAGTGGACAATTCGGTACGACGGAGTGGTGGTCGCAAACCCGAATGGGGGAGCGGGACTCGTCGTGCTCACCCTCCACGACATGACCGAGCGCCGCCGCGCCGAAGCAGAGTCGCGTCGGGCCACTGATCTCCTTCGGGCCGTGGTCGACGGAACAACCGACGCCGTGTTTGTGAAGGACCGCAGCGGCAAGTATCTGCTCTTCAATGAGGCCGCGGCGCATTTCGTCGGCAAACCCGTGGCCGAGGTTCTGGGAAGAGATGACTCGGCATTGTTCGACGAGGCCAGCGCCCCGATTGTGATAGAGCGAGACAGGCAGGTGATGGAATCCGGGCGCATTGAAACCGCCGAGGAACGCCTGACGGCGGCCGGCGTGACGCGCATCTATCAGGCCACCAAGGGCCCCTACCGGGATACAGCCGGCAATGTGATCGGCCTCATCGGTATTTCCCGCGACATCACCGAACGGAAACGAGCCGAGGAAGCCCTGGTTCTCTTCCGAGCACTCATCGATCGGACGACGGACGGGATCGAAGTGATCGATCCGGAGACGGGCCGGTTCCTCGACGTAAACGAGCAAGCGTGTCTGGCTCACGGGTATACTCGCGAAGAGTATTTGAGCCTCCAGGTTGCCGACATCGACCCTCTCGTTGCAACGCGGTCGTGGGCGGCGCTGTTCGAAGACCGAAAGCAATGCGGGTTTCCACCTTTTGAGAGCCAACATCGTCGCAAGGACGGTTCGGTTTTCCCCGTCGAAGTCAAGCTGAACCTTATCCGCCTGGAACGCGAGTATTTGGTTGGGGTGGTTCGCGACATCACCGAGCGCAAATTGGCTGAGCAAGCCCTTCGAGATTCCGAAGCACTCTCTCATGCTGTTTGGGAGAACGCCAGCGACGCCATGCGTCTGCTGGATGAGAACGGGAACATCGTTGCGGTCAATGCCGCGTTTTGCCGGCTCTTTGGCATGTCGCGTGAGGAATTGATCGGCCAACCATTCACCGTAACATACGCGAGCGATCGCGACCCCATTGAGTTGCAACAGCGGTATCGCCAGCGAGTTGAGCAGCGCATTCTCGTTCCGCACCTGGAACGGCGGATGGTATTGCGAAGTGGCGAGGTGGTGGATCTGGAGGTCACGAGCACGTATATCGAGCAGCCGGGTCGCCCGATCTACGTGCTGGGCCTGTTTCGGAATATTACCAGCCGGAAGCGAAACGAAGAAGCGTTGCGCCGCGAGCGAGAATTCATCCGGCTGGTTCTCGACACCGACCCCAATCTCATTTTTGTCAAAGACGCCGCTGGCCGATTCGTCCTCGTCAATAAAGCGCTCGCCGATCTCTACGGAACCACAACCGAAGACCTTGTGGGCCGAAAGCCTGGCGAAGACCTGCCCGCGCCTCACGAACTGCAGGAGTATCAACGGATTGAACAAGAAGTGCTCCGTACGGGTTGCTCCGTCGCCCTCGATGAGACCAACACGCGGGCTGATGGAACGGCTCGCTGGTTTCACACCATCAAGGTTCCGCTCGCCTTGCCCGATGGCACCACCCACTTGCTTGGCATTGCCGCCGACATCACCGAGCGAAAGAAAGCGGAGGACGCGTGGCGTGCAAGCGAGGCTCGGACACTCGCCGTCGTTCAGACCGCTCTCGATTGCATCATCATGATCGACCATGAGGGTCGTATCCTCAAATTCAACCCTGCCGCGGAGAGGACATTCGGTTACACGCGCGAGGAAGCTCTGGGCCGTGAAATGGCGGAATTGATCATTCCGCAAGAATATCGGGACGCTCATCGCGCCGCGCTACGCAGGTACCTGCAGACCGGTAACGGTGTGGTGATTGGCCGCCGGCTCGAACTACCTGCGATACGTAAGGGGGGTGAGCGGTTCGTCGCTGAATTGAGCATCAGTTGCAACCCCGGTAATCCACCGACCTTCACGGGCTTCCTGCGCGACGTCACGGATCGCAAGCGTGCGGAAGATGCGTTGCGCGAGGAGCGAGACCGCTTCGCCCGTCTCGCGGCTGTCTCGCCAGGTGTGATTCACGCCTTCCGCGTGCGCCCGGATGGAACCTCCTGTTTCCCCTACGCCAGTCCACGCATCGCCGACATATACGGTGTGCCTCCGGCTGCGCTGGCGGAAGATGCCTCGGCGATTCGCAATCTATTTCACCCGGACGATATCGAACAATTGCAGGAAACACTGGCCGAGTCGATCCGGACGATGTCGGTTTGGCATTGCGAATATCGGGTGCGACACCCTGTGAAGGGGGAAATCTGGGTTGAGGGTTGGTCCACGCCAGCACGCGAACCCGATGGCGGAATCCTCTGGCACGGTGTCCTCACGGATGTCACTGAAAGAAAACGGACCGATTCTGCACTGCGCCAGGCTCAGGAACGACTGCAGTCCGTCATTTCTTCCAGTCCGGCTGTCCTCTACACCCTGACCCTTGAGGGGAACCAGATCCGGGGAATCGCCTGGATGAGCGAAAACGTACGAAGCATGCTGGGCTACTCCCCGGAAGAAACGACCAGCACGGCTTGGTGGGTCGAAAACCTCCATCCGGATGATCGCGAGCGCGTCATGACACTCACGGGGCAAGAATTGCTCTCGACTGGCCGGGCGAACAATGAGTACCGCTTCCGACATCGTGACGGTCAGTACCGCTGGGTGCGCAGTGAGATGCGGCTTGTGCCCGACGCGGCTGGCAACCCTGTCCATGCAGTCGGTTCGTGGTCAGACATCACCGGTCACAAGCAGATCGAGGAACAGTTCCACCAGTCGCAGAAGATGGAAGCTGTGGGCCGGCTTGCCGGAGGTGTGGCGCACGATTTCAACAACCTACTGACCGTCATCAACGGCTATGCCGATCTCTTGATGACGAATATCCCCGCAACGAATCCCAACCACGTTCCCGCGAAGGAAATCCGGAATGCCGGTGAACGCGCCGCGGGACTGACGGCTCAACTTCTGGCCTTCAGCCGGAAGGCAATCATCGAGCCGAAGGTTCTCGACCTCAATGACGTCATATCGCAGTCCACGAAACTGCTGCGGCGGCTGATCGGAGAGGACATCACCCTCGTGACCGTGCTGACTTCCGGTCCGGCAAACGTCAAGGTCGACCCCGGGCAGATCGAACAGGTTGTGATGAACCTCGCGGTGAACGCGCGGGACGCCATGCCGACGGGCGGTCGGCTCACCATCGAAACGCGAATAATGTACGTGGCCGCTGAGGAGGCGACGGATCTCGACCTCGAACCGGGCCAGTACGTTCGCCTCACGGTGACTGACACCGGTGCGGGCATGTCGACTGAAGTGAAGGCTCGCATCTTCGAGCCCTTTTTCACCACGAAAGAAGCGGGAAAAGGAACCGGGTTGGGATTGGCGATGGTTTACGGAATTGTGAAAACGTACCGCGGCCACATTGGAGTCGAAAGCGAACCGGGAGTGGGCACGACATTCACAATCCTTCTCCCGGCACGAGCGGACGTTCCATACGTTCCTCCCAAGAGCACAGAACGCGTGATCCCGAAGGGGACCGAGACCGTTCTTCTCGTTGAGGACGAACCCGGCGTTCGAGCAGTCGCCAAACTCGCGTTGACGATGCAAGGTTACACGGTGTTGGAGGCAAGTGGAGGAGTCGAAGCGATTCGTGTGGCCGAACAACACTCCGAGCCAATTCACATCCTCGTAACGGATGTCGTGATGCCCGGAATGAGCGGTCGCGAGGTGGCCGAGACGTTACGGCGAGTGCGAACAAACCTGAAGGTTCTGTACATGAGTGGGTACACGGACGACGCGGTTGTCCGGCACGGCATCGTTGAGGCGACGGATGCTTTCTTGCAGAAGCCGTTCGCACCGCGTGCGCTGGCACAGAAGGTCCGTTCTCTTCTTGATGGGGTTGGTTAAACTTCCGCACCGCCCAGGCCACCGAGCTCACAACTCGATTGGGGTCATCCGGTGTTCATCCGGGATGGGCTCGTCCGACTCACAGTTTCGATCTACGCCCAGGAGACTGGCGGGATTACAGACTCACTGTCCGATCAAATCGCTGTGCCGTTTGCAAGCGGATGTCTGAATGGAGACGGATGAGGGTTCGGTCTCCGAATTCCTGAGTGTTTCGCCCAACGTCTCCCCGACTGACACGACTGGTAACGACGAATACGGTTCGGTTCGCTTCTTTGACGGCGACGACGCTGTCCTCTGTCCTTTGGAGTTTGAATTCGTAAGCCGGTTCGGCGACCTTGGCTTCTTTACCGCCACCAAGGGCCAGCGACGCAAGAATCAGACCCGTAAACATTGGGAGTACTTGTTTAGCGTGCCCTGGCAGTGACGGTGCTTTTTGCTCCCACG
>Ga0070738_10000931_pt1 | contig 70538 bp, 72 predicted proteins | sample Coa_R2_2_FD_66446 | JGI IMG/M metagenome (GOLD analysis project Ga0070738, IMG submission 66446) | Surface soil microbial communities from Centralia Pennsylvania, which are recovering from an underground coalmine fire - Coalmine... | ecosystem: Environmental > Terrestrial > Soil > Unclassified ... | reverse complement strand
GTTCGAAAGATAGGAAGGAATCCGTCCACCGCTATCGAGGGCTGAGCAATAAAATGAAGCCTGCTGTGAAAACGGGGGATAGAGAGAAATCCAATGAATTGAAGATCCAGAGGATTGGCTATCTGTCCCTAATGGTTAATGAAAAGTTAAATGGCCGCCCGCAGGGTCAAGAATGTTGATAAGCAGGATAAGCGAGAAGCTGCATCACCGCTTGTGAGAAGCCGCGAATGGGCCTAATCCGTTTGCTAAACAAACGAAGAAAATTTCTAAAAAGATTCTTGGATTTTTAGAGGATTTTGGATTTGGAAGGTCACTCCCATGGCCAAACAAAATCTGGCCAAGCAAAACCGTTCCTTAGAGTCTTGGACGGCGAGGCTTTGTTTCCTCCGCCTGTCTGGCTGATGCGGCAAGCCGGCCGCTATCTGCCGGAATATCGGGCAATTCGCGCCAAAGCGCCTTCTTTTTTGGATTTTTGCTACACGCCGTCCCTTGCAGCGGAAGCAACCCTCCAGCCTGTCCGGCGCTTTGGTTTGGATGCAGCAATTTTATTCAGTGACATTCTGGTCATACCCGACGCGCTTGGCCAAAAAGTTTGTTTTGAAACGGGTGAAGGCCCAAAGCTTGATCCGATCATGGCACCCAGTGATTTCGCGAAGCTGGATGAAAGGATTGATCTTGACCGCCTGTCCCCGGTTTTCGAAACGATTAAGCTTGTGAAACAAGGCCTGCCGGAGGATGTCGCCCTCATCGGTTTTTGCGGCGCACCATGGACACTCGCCTGTTACATGATCGCCGGGAGAAGCACGCCCGACCAGGTGCCAGCACGTCTTTTTGCCTATCGTTTCCGGGCCGAATTCCAGAACCTGATCAACCGGCTTATCGAGGCCTCGGTCGATTATCTTGCGCGGCAGATCGAGGCAGGTGTCGAGGTTGTGCAAATCTTCGACACTTGGGCTGGCGTGCTTCCTTTTGCCGAATTCAAACAATGGTGTCTTGAACCGGCCGCAGCCATAGTGGCTGGCCTGCGGCTTCGCCACAAGAGTGCCCGCGTGATCGGCTTTCCAAAGGGCGCTGGGCAGCATCTGGCGGAGTTCGCTGCGTGCACGCACGTCAACGCCCTTGGGCTCGACAGCACTATCGAACCTCGCTGGGCGGCACGGACGCTGGAGAGAAATTTGGTCTTGCAAGGCAACCTTGACCCTCTGGCCCTCGCCGCTGGCGGTGCGGCGCTGGAAACCGGCGTGCGGGAGATTCTTTCAGCCTTCTGCGGAAGACCCCATATTTTCAATCTTGGCCATGGTATCCTGCCGCAGACACCAGTCGAGCATGTCGCGCTTATGCTTGATCTGGTGCGCCACCAGGGCGTCACCCCATGAACAGTGCCTATCTTTGGATCAAGTTTATCCACATCCTCGCCTTCGTGTCCTGGATGGCGGGAATGTTCTATCTACCGCGTCTTTTTGTTTATCATGCCGATACGCCGCGCGGGTCAGCGCAGGCACGAACTTTCGCCCTGATGGAAGCAAGGCTGATGCGGGTGATCATGCTGCCTGCCCTGCTGGTGACCTGGGCAAGCGGCCTTGCCTTGGCGATACAGGCTGGCTTTCTGGGGGCAGGCTGGTTTCATGCGAAATTCGCTCTTGTGATTGCTCTGAGCGCATTGCATGGATATTTTGCGAAGGTCCGGAAAGATTTGGCGGCGGAGACAGACACGCATGGATCCCGTTTTTTCCGGATAATAAATGAGGTACCCACAGTTCTCTTGGCTGGAATCGTTTTTCTCGTCGTTTTTAAACCGTTTTGATCACAAAGCGGTTCTTCCGGCATCATTTGGCTTGTCAAAACCCTCGAATAGATTTATTGGATGTGTCATCCCCTTCCATGAACTCATAAAGTTCTGGTGCTGCTTTCGCGCCGCGTTAAGAGCGTTTGCACCGGTCCTTCAGGACCGGATCACGCCGACCCCTTCCCTCTTTTACGTGGCCAAATCCGTGCTGCCCTTCCAAGGACTTCATCCAAATGCAGGAAATTAAACTGCAGGACTTGAAGCTTAAGTCGCCGACCGAACTCCTCGCCTTTGCGGAAGAGCATGAGGTCGAGAATGCTTCGATCATGCGCAAACAAGAGCTTATGTTTGCAATCCTCAAACAATTGGCGAGCCGCGAGATTGAGATTGTCGGTTCGGGCGTCATCGAGGTCTTGCAGGACGGCTTCGGTTTCCTGCGGTCTCCGGATGCGAATTATCTCGCCGGTCCCGATGATATTTATGTCTCGCCTTCCCAAATCCGCCGTTTTGGCTTACGCACCGGCGACACGGTTGAGGGTCTCATCCGCAGCCCCAAGGAAGGTGAGCGGTATTTTGCGCTGCTCAAGGTTAATACGATCAATTTCGAGGATCCGGAAAAGATCCGCCACAAGGTTCATTTCGACAATCTGACGCCGCTTTACCCCGATGAGCGGCTGAAGCTCGAAGTCCTGGATCCCACAAAGAAGGACCTCTCCGCGCGGGTCATCGACATTGTGGCGCCGATCGGCAAGGGCCAGCGTGCCTTGATTGTTGCGCCGCCACGTACAGGCAAAACGGTGCTTTTGCAGAATATCGCGCAGTCGGTTACCGCCAATCATCCGGAATGTTATCTGATCGTTCTTTTGATCGACGAACGGCCGGAAGAAGTCACGGACATGCAAAGATCGGTAAGCGGCGAGGTGATCTCCTCGACCTTCGACGAGCCCGCCGTTCGCCATGTTCAGGTCGCGGAAATGGTGATTGAGAAGGCGAAGCGCCTTGTCGAACATGGCCGGGATGTCGTGATCCTTCTCGACTCCATCACACGATTGGGGCGTGCCTATAACACGGTCGTGCCTTCCTCTGGCAAGGTGCTGACAGGCGGCGTCGACGCCAATGCTCTGCAGCGGCCGAAACGGTTCTTCGGCGCCGCCCGCAACATCGAAGAGGGCGGGTCGCTGACGATCATCGCGACTGCCCTCATCGACACCGGGTCGCGCATGGACGAGGTGATCTTCGAGGAATTCAAGGGCACCGGCAATTCGGAAATCATTCTTGACCGCAAGGTTGCCGACAAACGGACTTTCCCCGCGATCGATATTACCCGCTCCGGTACCCGCAAGGAGGAATTGCTGGTGCCGCCCGACATTCTGAAGAAAATGTATGTCCTGCGCCGCATCCTCAATCCGATGGGCACCGTCGATGCGATCGAATTCCTGCTTGGCAAATTGCGTGAAACCCCGAAGGGCAATGCGACCTTCTTCGAGTCCATGAATACGTGAGGAAGCCTCTAGTCACGTCACATTGTGCGCCGCAAAACCTCAATCGGATGCCCGGTCAGTCATAGGCTTGTTGTGGAGGCGCCGCTCCCACGCGAGCGCCTGTGCGACGATGACCGCGAGATTGTCATATTCCGGCGTCCAGTTGAGCGCGGATTTGATACGGCCGGCTTGTGCGACGAGCGAAGCTGGATCCCCAGGACGGCGGCCGGAGACGCGGACATCAAAGTCGATCCCTGAGACCTTCTTGACGACATCGATGACTTCGAAAACCGAGAAGCCCCGGCCGTAGCCGCAATTGCAGATGAGGCTCTCGCCTCCCTTGCGAAGGTGGCTGAGCGCCATGAGATGTGCCGAGACGAGATCCGTGACTTGGATATAGTCACGGATGCAGGTCCCATCCCTCGTTGGATAGTCGGCGCCAAAGACCTCAAGACCCGGACGGAAACCAAGCGCCGTTTGCACGGCGACCTTGATGAGATGGGTGGCCCGCGGCGTCGATTGGCCAAGCCGCCCCTTGGGATCCGCGCCGGCTACGTTAAAGTAGCGCAAGATCACATAATTGATGCCATGAGCCTTACTGCAATCCTGCAGCATCCATTCCGTCATGAGCTTGGAACGGCCATAGGGATTGATCGGAGCGAGAGGAGCCGTTTCGCTGATCGGGCTGACTTCAGGCTCGCCATAGACGGCTGCGGTCGAAGAAAAAATGAAATGCTTGATCTTATGGCGCACCGCACATTCGAGGAGATTGCGGGCTTTGGCGGTGTTGTTGAGATAATAGAGCAAAGGGTCGGCGACGGATTCGGGTACCACGATCTTTGCCGCGAAATGCGCGATGGCATCGATCTTATAGGAGCCAAGGATGCGATCGACGAGCGCCATATCGCCAAAGTCACCGACGATGAGTTCCGCTGGGGGATACACGGCCGACCGTAAGCCGGTGGACAAGTCATCAAGGACAACGGCCTCTTCGCCCGCGTCGAGGAGGCCAAGCACCATATGGCCGCCTATATAGCCAGCACCGCCCGTCACCAGAACCGTCATGCTTTTGCTCCGGAAAAAGTCATTTCATTGGCTCGCCCATATCCTGCCTTCCAATAAGGACCGGGAGTGACAAGCTCAGTCAGGCGAATATTTCCAATTTCTGGAGAAGGAAAGGCCGCAATAAGGACCCGCAACAGCTCTGATACCAGCGAGCCCTGTCTCAAATCTTACGCAAAATGACAATGAGACCGGGGTGAGCGTCCCGGGGAAACGTCAGTGCAAGAGATATTGCGCGTTGATTGTTTCGCCAAGCCTGTCGTTGTCCTCGACGAAAGTGGTGATGAATTCGTGCAGGCCGATTTTGAAAATTTCCTTTGTCGTTGCCTTTGAAAGACGCGCCAGGACTTCGTGCGCTTGTTTCTGCGAGGGTCCTGTGCGGCCATAGGCCTCTCCGATCGCATCGAGGAAGCGGACGATATTGTCGTAACAGGCGATCAGCGACCGGGGCATCTCTTTTCTAAGGATGAGCAGATCCGCGATGAGCCAGGGTTTCACGCTCTCGCGATAGACCCAATGATAGGCTGTGAGCGAGGAGACCGCGCGCAGGATTGCGGTCCATTGAAAATAGTCGACCGATCCGCCGACGGCCTCATTCTCGGGTAAGAGCACATGATATTTTACATCAAGAATGCGGGCGGTATTGTCTGCCCGCTCGATATAAAGGCCGACCCGCGAAAACCAATAGGCGTCGTTGCGCAGCATGGTGCGTTCGACCGAGCCGTCATAGTCGAGCGACGTCTTTTTTACGAGTTCGAAGAAATGGGACAGTCCCTCTCGATCATAGCGGTTTGAGGCATTTCTGGCTGTCTCGAAACGTCCAAGCTCGATCCACGCGCCATTGATCGCTTCCCACATTTCAGAGGTGAGAGCGGTGCGCACGGCCCGTGCGTTCGCCCGTGCGTATTGGATGCAGTTGCGGATGGAAGAAGGATTGTCGGACGCAAAGGTCAGATAATCGACGACGCTGGCCTCTTCCGGGGCGCCGCGCGTTGCGCGAAAGCCTTGTGCCGCGCCCGAGGATTCAAGTGCGCTTTCCCATTCGGTTCCGGTCCCCGCATAGCTTGCCGGCAAGGTCGCAAGCCGTTGCGCGGCCTTGATGATGCGGGCGAGAAAATCGGCGCGTTCTACGTAGCGTGCAAGCCAGTAGAGATTGTCCGCGGTGCGGGAAAGCATGCTCCGCCCCTACAACACAATGGCATGAGGCAAGAGCCTGGCTATTGGACCCTCTGGCGCGGCTGGGGCTGCTGCTTCTGCCTCTCGGGGAAAGGGGATTTTGAAGGAGACTCTGCGCGGCTTCACCATAATGACATTCTCATATCTTGTGAACTGCGGGCGGCCGGCCAGCAACGAGAGGCAGGCTGCCATAGGGCGTGTTTCAAAGCCACATCATTGGCTTTGGCTCTGCGGCGCGGCCCTCTCTTCAAAGACGGAATCCTCGACGACCCAAGTATCCTTGGTGCCGCCGCCCTGGCTCGAATTCACCACAAGCGATTTTTCTTTTAATGCAACTCTTGTCAATCCGCCCGGTACCACCCGCATGCCATTCGCACCGGTCAGAACAAAGGGCCGCAGATCGACATGGCGCGGCGCGATACTGCCGTCGCAGAATGTCGGTGCCGTCGACAGCGCAAGCGTCGGCTGCGCGATGAAATTATTCGGGTCACGGGCAAGTTTTGCCGCAAAGAGTTCGAGCTGATCTTTTGACGCGTGCGGCCCCACGAGCATGCCATAGCCGCCCGACCCATTGACTTCTTTGACGACAAGCTCGGCAAGATGGTCTTGCACATAGCGTAAGGCGTCCGGCTCACGGCAGCGCCAGGTGGGCACATTGTTCAGGATCGCCGTTTCGCCAAGATAGAAATCGATGATCTCAGGCACATAGGTGTAAATCGCTTTATCATCGGCAATGCCGGTGCCGATGGCATTGGTGAGAGTGACATTGCCGGCCCTGTAGGCGTCCATCAGCCCGGCAACGCCGATGACCGACTCGGGCCGGAACACGCGCGGGTCGAGAAAACCGTCATCGATCCGCCGGTAGATTACATCGACCCTTTTCGCGCCCTCGGTGGTGCGCATGTAGACTACGTCGCCGTCAACATGAAGATCGCTCCCTTCGACAAGCTCAACACCAAGTTTATCCGCCAGAAAGGAATGCTCGTAATAGGCGGAGTTGAAGCGGCCTGGTGTCAGCACCACTATGGTGGGCTCGGCCGACGCGGCGGGCGGCGCCAGCGAACGCAAGGCAGCAAGCAGAGCGTCAGGATAATTCTCGACCGGGGCAACACGGTGATCGGCAAAAAGATCAGGTGCGAGGAGCATCATAACCTCGCGATTTTCCAGCATATAGGAGACCCCGGATGGGGTGCGGACATTGTCTTCGAGCACATAGAAATCGTCCTCGCCAGTGCGGACGACATCGATACCGGCAATGTGCACGTGGATATTGTGGGGCACTTTCCAGCCAGCCATTTCCCGCCGGAATTCGGCGTTGCATGCTACAAGATCAGGCGGGATACGCCCTGCCCGGATGATTTCCTGGGGGCCATAAATATCCGAGAGGAACAGATTGAGAGCCCTGACCCTTTGCATGAGGCCGGCTTCGAGGCGGTTCCATTCCGAGCGTAACATCATGCGGGGGACAATATCGAAGGGAATCAGCCTCTCGGCTCCCTCCTTTGCACCTTCGCCATAAACAGCGAAGGTGATGCCAATCTTGCGAAACAGGAGTTCCGCCTGCGAGCGCCGGGCGGCGAGCACTTCTGCTGGCGTTGCTGCGAGCCAGCTCGCGATCTTGTCATAAACGGGACGGATTGCGCCGTCAGCCAGCGTCATTTCATCAAAACATGGCACTTTGGGCAATTTCGCTCCTTTTCAGCGGGGGAATTGGCGGCCACAGATTTGTCCTGCGATTGTTCTTGCGCGGGATAGCCTGGCGGTGATTTCGGGCTTTCCTTGCGGCGGCTTCTGTGTGCGCGCCGCGGCCATATTACAAGCATTTATCATGCCAAACCGCTGGCAAGAAAGCCAGGATGTTCAAAGAGGGCCTGTGGCCCCTTCCGAAAGTGCTCCAGAGGAGTTTTACCCGTTTTCAGATAGGATCATGCGGCAAGGCAACAAGCCGGGGGCAATGGCGCTTAGCCCTCATGCTGACCCAAAAGAGGCCTTCAAAAGACGCGCCACTTTCGGCGGATCTGGGTTTGCCCGCAAACCTTGCGGATGGCTGACCGGGAGATGCAACGCGCTTTGGATTCCAAAAGCGGGCCGCGCCCGGCCTTCCATTGGGTTCGGGCTAACGAAGAAAGGCGGCGGCCGTCCAAATCGAGGTTTCGGGATAGAGAAGGAGGCCGGCGCCCGCGAGGGCAACGCCATAGGGAATGCCGGAGCCGGGCTCGAGCCAATGGGCGATTGCTTGCCGTGCGGGGAAAACCCGGGACAAGGGCCATTTCCGGATGCCAAGGATGAAGATCGCCAGGAGACCGCCTGAAAGGCTGGCCAGTAACGCGTAATCGCCAAGGTGATCGAAACCGAGCCAGACCGCCGTCGCTGCCGCGAGCTTTGCATCGCCGCCGCCAATGAGCCCGCGTGCGAACATGAAAAAGGTTAATACAAGTACCGCCGCACCACAGGAAAAATGCCAGAAGATTTCCGCCATGGAGAGGCCGCAAGCAAAGGCCATGGCAGGGAAGAGGATGACGAGAACGGCCGAGACATAATTGGAAATCGTCATCGTTAAAAGATCGGAAAGTGCGGCGAAAACCATCAGACCTGGAAAGAGCAACAATGTTGCGGCTTCAAGCATGAATCCTCAAAGTCCAATCAGCTTCGGACACGATAATGAGCGCGGCGGAAGGCACCGGACAGCGCTTCGTCTGGCTTGACAGGCCAGGATCGAAGGTATGCCGGCACAATGGCTTCCGGCCGCATGTTCGGAATATCGGATGCGAAGCTGGTGCGGGGCGGGTGCCGTCAGGACAAGCCGCCAGCAAGCGGACCATAGAATTTGGTGGAAATGATCGAGCCGATCAGGCCCGCGGACGCGATGACGCCAAGGGCAACAAGGCCAGCGATGAGCGCATATTCGATCGCTGTGACGCCAGTCTCATCGGAGATGAACCGGATGAACAGGGCGGTCATGAGATGCTCCAAGCGGTTGCTGGCCTCCCGCCGCACCCTCCGCGCGGCGCCGGAGTGAAGTGCCGTGCCGTGGAGCCGTGCGGCGAGGCGGTTGCTAGGCGGACAATGTCAGCTCAGGGCGGTCGCGATGGTGTTGAATTTAGCGGAAACACTCGTGCCCAGGCTTGAGACGGCCCCAATGATGACAACGGCGATCAAACCGGCAATGAGACCATATTCGATGGCGGTCACGCCCGATTGATCGCTGATAAAGCGAGATATCGAATGACGCATGGTTTCCTCCAAATGAGTTGCGCTGCCAGCCCGGGAGGCCGGCGGCGCCCGCGGCCTCAGCTCAAGGCGGTTGCGATGGTGTTGAATTTGCTGGAGACCTTAGTGCCGAGCGCCGATACGGAGCCAATGATGACAACGGCGATCAAACCGGCGATGAGACCATATTCGATGGCGGTTACGCCCGATTGGTCATTCATAAAACGTCGAAGCAGATTGCACATGATTGTAACCCTGATTCACGGTGGCTAAAAATTCCAGGTGTCAGCTTATGTATTTCTGGAATTTGTGCATGGTAAAACACCTTATATTTAAGTGGACTTAAAGTGTTTATTAGAATTTCTCCTAATATATCGAGCAAATTGTCATAATATTAATTCTGCTTTTATTCTGCCGAGGACACCCCGAGGTACACCTCAAGAAAAATCAATGAATGCTGCTGGGCGATGCCCTTCTCCTCATTATCAGCAGAATGGCCTTTCCGCGGGAGTTTAACGCCGTCTGCTTGCCGGAAGAAAAATAGGCACAAAGCGGCCGGCGCCGGCTCGCGGCCGCTTTGTGTCCGGTACGGAAAGACAGGTTTTGGTTAATCCTTTGGATAACCAAAGCCCGCAAGCGGCGCCAACGCTCTCCAGGAGAAGCGCATGGGATAAAGTCGGGAAGCGAATCAGTTCAAATCCAAAGGCCGTCTTCTGGCCGGAGAGATGGCCGCGTTCGCCATCCGGCTAAGATTGGAAGTGAGAACAGGCCGGCAGACCCGGCGGGCGCGCGCCGCATAACCGTTGTGGCGGGACAAGAGTGTAACTCATAGTTGTGTTTTGCTATTTTTAGTTGTATACAGGTTGTGCTCTCAATGGTTGAAATGGGGTTGGCTCATGCTCCTCGGATGGATTCGGCGGCGTGCGGCTTGGAAAGCAGCGATTGCGGCGGATGCCCGCCGTCTCATCGAGAACTTTCACGATCACGCCTATTCCGAGGCGCGTGAAAGGGTGAAAGGCCGCTGCATCGATGGAACCCGGCCAGCCCGCTATTGGGTATCGGTCAAGCTTGAGATTGCCAGGCAGCAAGGGATTGCGATTGGTCTAGCTGGCGCAGATATGCGGGCATAAGTACATAAGTACAAATGAAGAGCCGGGCTCCCGGCGAGATTTTTCCGGGTGAAGGGGGCTGGCGGTTTCCCGCAGGTCCTGACTTCCCAGCGGCCCTCTCTGGCGTCTTTCAAGGTTGCGTCCAGCGTTCCTGCTGGTTATTCCCAGGCGGGCAAATCAACCAGGTTGTGGGGCACCTTCGCTCTCATGCGTGCCGCCTCGCCCCGAAGCGTCCGGCAGCGGAAGGCGGCCAGGAGATTTTGGCGGAAGGCTCGCGGGGGCTAGGTCAAGCCAGGGTGCCCAAGCCCTTTGTGCGAAGCGCATCCAGAACAGAAACGGATTTGCTGCCTCCATGGCGCGGCCGAACGCCTCAAATGACGGAACCGCCATGATGCTAATCGCAAGACGTTCCGTGTTCCCGTCGGCTGATCGGCCATGAACAATCTCGATGTCGAGATTGGGCAAGCGCGCGGTTGCCCTTGTTTCCTCGAAGTGGCCTCTTTCCATAGCTGCCTCCATGCAACCGCTGGTGGAGAATCCTCCACGCGAGTGTGCAAGTTTTGCAGGCTTCCAATCAAAATTGCAAATGCGCGGCAAGTGCTGCCTTGAGACGCTTGCTGCCCGCATTCTGGCCAAAGCGTTCTTGCGTGCGGGATTTAGACCTACGGGTCTTTTTGCTGGGGCGAAGGCAGGTCCCAATCCGACGGCCGTCCCTCTGGAACAAGCAGACGATCTTCCCGCGAGGCGCCGCGGACTGGCTCCGGCGGGACGGGCGCGTAGGCACGGGCGGGCAGAGGAACGCGTTCAGCGGCAGCGAAATAGGCGTCCGGTATATGAGTGGCTGATGCCAGGCTTTGGCCTGGATCTGGGCTCATATGCAATGCCAGCACGTCTCCAGGCGGGTGGCCCGCCTGGGCAATGTCCATTTCTTCTTCGATTTCTGGCGGATTGGGCAGGCGGTCGCGTTGCCGGCCAGGAAGAGGGCTTGGCCGCAGATCCGGTTTGCAAATCCGGCGCGGACCATATGACGTGTTGCCGTGAAGCGCGAGATCGACGTGAATATGATTGTAGTGAAAGATATTCGCGCCGGGGCCAAGCACGGTCGTGAACGCGCTGCAGGCGCCGGCATGGACGTCTTGCAAAAAGGCGCGGGTCTGTTCATCGCCCCGCGTCCAATCACGGACGATTAAAATTTCACGTCCGCTGGCGAGGCGGAAACCGCCGATGTCGAAGGCATTGCCAAAGGCATGTTCGGAAATGGAGGCGCCCGGCTGGTTGTTCATCGTCCGGCAGCTGTAGGCGCCCATGGAATCGATCTCAACCACCGGCTCACCAAAGCGCATTCGCGCGGCAGGCTCGACGGTCTGCGCCACCCACGCATTGAGGGCGGCGATCATCGGGCAGTCGAGCGTATAGGCTGAGTTGAAGCGCACTGCACCATCCTGCAAAGCACTTACTTTGAAAGGCCGGGTGAGGCCGCAAATGCCGGGTCCATCGATTTCGGGTGCAGGCTGCACATAGGCTGAGGCCTGGATGAGCTTTTGCGCAACGCAAGCAGCCTCCGCCTCGCCCCGCCAAGCGGGCCGGTGCGGTCTTTCGTAGATCGAGCACCCGGCCAGTGCCAACATAAAGGCCGGGATAATAATGGATGGCAAAACGCGGCACGCCATTGGCCAGACATGCGCGCAATATCTTAATCCGCTCTGAAGCATCTCGGTTAACGGATCTTTAACCACCCATCCAAGGCGCTTTCATGCAAGGGTCAAGGCGAGGCCCTGGCCAACGTGCGCATCACCGGCGGGGGCTTGTTGCTTGCGCTGCGGAAGATGCGCGCGGGCAGCAGGCGAAAGCTTCGCGCGAGGTTCGTTTTTCAACATGCGTTGAGGGAGAGCCGGATGAATAACACACATCGCATAACAACAAACAAAAAATAATTTACGTAATTTTTTATTCTCCCTCTTCACAAAATGGCCTGGGTATGAGAACGTAAGCGTAACATTTACGGAACAGAGGGGAACCTGCAAATGCAAAAGCCACGGACCTTGGTGCGCAAGTTAAGCAATGTTTCCGCGGAAAGGAAAGCGTCGAAGCCGATTGAAATCACGGAGATTGTCGCTGGCGCCAAATGTACTGCCGCCTATATCGCACAAATGACGGGGGAACTCGCCAATCTTGCGAGCGGCGCGCGGATCGCCAGTTTAGCGCATCTTCTGGCCAGAGCACAGCTCGAAGCCGAGCTTTGGTCGCGCCAGGGTGATTAAAGGCTGCGCGATTCGCCTCACGCGGCAGCCTGGCAGGCCGCAGGCTCCTGGGCCTCTGCAGATCAAGTGCGGATGGCTAGCGGTCCCGTATCTTGCAGTGGTCTGGGGCAGCGACATGCTTCAGCTTGGTTCTTCTGGGAGTCCCATCGCCAGCAGGCCTGGCGGCAGAACTCGGCGGGCCTGCCCTTTTCCAGGGGCCTGAGATCCTGATTAAGCAAGCGGCAAATATCTAAATCCGAGGCATTTGCGGCTGACGCATGAAAGCACACCATTAAGCGTCACGTTCCCGGCTGTGTCACTTTGACGGGAAACACTGGCGGGAAGGCAAGCCTAAAGGGGACCCGCAAGTTTGAACATGTAGCTTTTGCCGCTGCGGCGGGAACCTCGCGATCTTTGGGCAGCGGGAGCATTCCCGGAAAGGAGCGCCGCCGGCTATGATAACAAGGCTCAGGTTTGGAATCGAGAAATTCTCCAAACGGGGTTGCGGAACGCAGCACGAACATCTATTGTTCGTTCACTATTTGTGCAAGGCGCGATTCGCGGGCCGCTTAACTTCCTGGCAGGAAACCGGCGAAGAGGGGCGGGGTGAGGGTGTGTGCCGGGCTTGGCAGGCGAAAAGGGTTTGGCAAATGCTGACAAAAAAGCAGAGCGAACTGTTGCGGTTTATCCACGAGCGCCTGAAAGAGACGGGAGTTCCGCCTTCCTTCGACGAAATGAAAGATGCTTTGGATCTCCGCTCAAAGTCGGGCATCCACCGGCTGATCATCGCGCTGGAGGAACGAGGCTTCATCCGCCGCCTGCCAAATCGCGCTCGCGCCCTCGAGGTTCTGCGCCTTCCGGAGTCGGCGACACCAGGCGAGGGCGGCCGCGGCAAAGGTTTTGCGCCGAGCGTCATCGAGGGCAACCTCGGCCGTGTCCGCCCGTGGGCGCAGACTTCCGACGAGGACGGCGAGCGTGCCATGATCTCAATCCCGGTCATGGGCCGGATCGCGGCGGGAACACCAATCACGGCGCTGCAAAACCGCAGCCATACCATAAGCCTGCCGCCGGATATGCTGCCGCCAGGCGAATATTATGCCCTTGAGGTGCGCGGCGATTCGATGATCGAGGCTGGAATCTTCGACAATGATACAGTCGTCATCCGCAAGCAGGACACCGCTGAGACGGGCGACATTGTTGTCGCGCTGATCGATGATGAGGAAGCGACCTTGAAACGGCTGCGCAAGCGCGGCGCCTCGATCGCCCTCGAAGCCGCCAATCCCGCCTATGAAACGCGCATCTTCGGCCCCGACCGTGTCCGCATCCAGGGCAAGCTCGTCAATCTCGTCCGCAAATATTAAACTCCCTCAGGCGGGTGGGGAGGCCCTAACAGCACGAATTCGCATCCGTGCGCTAATCCACAGGCGAGTCATCCTCGCTTTCCTCAACAGGCTCGGGATCCTCAGCTCCAGGCTGGCTGCTGCCTTCCGCTGCCGTTGCGGATGACGGCGCAGCCGGCCCCCAGCGCCGCTTAGGGGCGCGGGACCAGGGGCGGTCTTCATCCGCCGCCCGCACGGCGCGCAGTTCGATACCTTTCTTCCTGAACGAGAGCGTGAGGGCGCCTGTTTCCTTGAGCTTGCCGCGATCGATCACGATGCTGGCGGCGCAACCGAGAGGCGCGAACATTGGCGTCACGATAATGTCCGCGCGCATACAATCTTCGGCGAATGCTGCCCTGTCGAATATGAGCGAGACCGTCTTGCCTGAAGCGAGCGTGCCAACGCAGCCGAGATTGTCACAGCCCGATTTCGTTAGGGCTTCACTGGCTTGGCGGCCGTCCGCGTCGGCCCGCAGCCATTGCTCGGCTGCGAATTGATTGTGCCCCCGCCCGATGACCGAAAGCCTGCCATCCGCCGCGCGATAAGCCACGGCGTCACCCGAGGGCGCCACCGCCATGTCGAAGGAAGGCCCCTCGGCGGCGCCCATGAGGCCCATCAAAGCGAAGGGCAGAGCCGTCGCGCGCAAAAGGGCCGTCCGCCACAGCACGGACGAGAGCACCGCGAGGCTGAGAAAGACAATCGCCCAAGGCGCGAAAGCAGGCAAATGGATGGTCGCGCCCGGCAAGCTTCCGATTTCGCGCGCCGCCCACATGACCCCATCAATGCCAAGACCCACATAGCGCCACACGAAGGCATCGAGGCCGAGCGGATAAAGCAGAGTACCGAGCAGCGCGCCCGGTACCGCGAAAAGCTCGATGATGGTGAGGGTGAGCGGATTGCCAATGAGCACATAGGGGCTGAGCTCATGGAAATTGTAGGCCATGAATGAGGCGGTGGCCGATGTCGCGCAGAAGGTGGCGAACAGCAGCCCGAGCGGCCCGCGCAACAAATGCAGCTTGAGGAAACCCGGCGTGTTACGCTTGCTGGCGCCCGCGCTGGGCCCCGCACCCCAAAAAAGCATCTCTGCCTGGCCTGGCGCCAGCGCCGCCATGCGCGCTTCATAGACGGCAACGAGCGCCGCCACCGCCGCGAAGGAGAGTTGAAAGCTCGCACCCATGATGGCTTCGGGCTGGAACGCCATGACGAGCAATGCGGCGATCGCGAGATTGCGCATGGTCAGGGCCTGGCGGTCGAGAAGAACCGAAGCCAGCATGATCAGCGTCATGAAGAGCGCGCGTTCGGTGCCAACCCTTGAGCCCGTCGCAAGGTCGTAGAAGACCGCGCCCGCGATCGCGAAAAGAGCCGCCCATTTCTTGATTGGATAGGAAAGCGCGAGGGTCTCGTTCAAAGCAAGGAGCCGCCGCAAGCCAACAAAAAAGATCGCGGCGACGAGTGTCATCTGCACGCCGGAGATGGTGATGATATGAAAGATCCCGGCCTCGCGAATGATCTCCTTGGCCTCCCCGGAGAGGAGATCGCGCTTGCCGGTGACCATCGCCGCCGCGATGGCGCCCGCGTCGCCGCCAACGATGGTGCCGATGCGGCGCGCGAGCGCATTGCGGCCGCGATCGATCGCCATCATGGCGGAGGTAAGGAGCCCCGGCGCGGCGGGCGGCGCCACAACCTCTATGCGCCCCAGCACATTGCCGACGGCGCCGAGCTGCGCGAACCAGGCATCGCGCGCGAAATCATAGCCGCCGGGCAAGCTTGCGCGGGCGGGCGGCAGCAGCCGCGCCCTGAGACGCACACTGGTGCCCGCTTCGAATGGGGGCGCACGGCGGATCGAGAGCCGGACCCGGCAGGGTGTCTCGCCGGGCGAAAGCCCGCTCGCCGAATGCACCCGCAGCAGAAAACGCGCGCCGGAGCGGCGGTAGTCCATCTCCTCGATCGTGCCTTCGAGTGTCGTGATGGTGACTTTTTCGAGGACGGGCGCCGCGACCCGCGCTGTCCGCCAGGCGGCTGAGAGTTCCCCCGCGAAGAGCGCGCAGAGGCCGCAGAACAAGTAAAAGGCGGGGCGGCTGGCGCGCGTGAGATAAGCCAAAACGCCGAAGGCCAGCGTGGCTGGAGTGATCAGCCAGAGGGACGGTTCGCGGTTGGCGCAAAGATAGAGGACAACGCCGGTGCCCGCCGCGACCGGCAGCCAGAGAAAGGGCCGCCGCAGCGCCGCCTCCGTCTCGAAGGCTTGCTTGAAGAGGCCGGAAAGAAAGGCGAATTTGACGGCGAGCTTGTCCGCAAGGCCGCCTGCCTTGCCCCAGCGCCCGGAGGCAGCCGCTGTTTCCGACACTCCCGCCATATGGCGGATGTTAGATGGATTTTGTGATTTGGGGAATTACGAAAGCGCTCATTTCTTTCGGGCGGCGGGCGGGATGATGACGAAAATGCCGCAAACGCCGGCGCCGTTCTGGCTCTATTATTTTAACACCGATGCCATCGGCGCCGCGGCATTGCGCGTCAAGGACGCGAGCGGCCAGATCATTCACGGCCCCATGCAGGTGCCTGGAGGCAGCTGGATCGTGCAATGCCTCGACCCGCAAGGCGCGATCTTCGCGATGGCCGCTCCGAAACGCTGAGGATTCCGCGCTCTCATTTTTGCGGTGCGGACAGCAGCAAAGGCTCCTTGAGCTTGACGGTCTGGCAAACGCCTTCTGCACCAAGGATTTCGATGCTCGCCAGCTGTCCATTGCCCTCCTCGATCTTGATCTCGCGCGGCCTGTGGATCAAATGATCGAGCCCCTCGATGGCAACTTCGACCACATCGTCTTTTTCGTCATAGACTAGGCCAATGAGGGGAACCCAATTGACCTGCACCTGGCGGGCACCGCCGGTCAGTGACGTCACATCGATTTCAACCTGGGAACCGGAGAGCGCTTTCGAGATATGGTTGAAAAAAGGGCTCCATTCCGCCTTTTCGAGCTTTCTGACAGTCATTATAGCCTCCGGGTCAAGCTGTCTTCACCAGGGCGGCGCTTTGGTATGCCGCGCCCGCCGCAGTTCCCGCACTCGCGGCGGGATTCCACGAAAAACATGGGACGCAATAGAGAAGATTCCAGCCCCCCTCACGTCTCTTATGCCTGAGCTGCGGACTGGCGAGTGAACATTGACAGAGGGGGCGCGAAAGCTTATCGTATTTCGATAACGGTTTTCGCTATCGGCTGTGCACGATAAATATCTCTACGCTGGCTTGATCCGGCTCCACGTTCTTCACCATGCCGCTAAGGAGCCGGTCTACGGTCTCGCCATGATTGAGGAGCTGGGGCGGCATGGATACAAGATCAGCGCCGGAACGCTGTACCCGATCCTGCATGGACTCGAAGAGAAGGGATATCTGACCTCGTCCGAAGTAAGGACAGGCAGCACGGCGCGCCGCCTTTACCGCGCAACGGCGGCGGGGACCAAGGCGCTCGCCGAGGCCAAGGGCAAAGTGAGGGAATTGTTTGGCGAATTGTTCGAAGATGGCGTGAAGGAAGGCCGGTCATGACCAGCTGGAGGATCATAATGGAGACCTCTGCCCTCGCCGGACAAAGGAGGCGCGGATGATTGATTTCGACAAGGGGCGCCGCCGGTTCACCGCCGTCTTCGGCATGGTTGGGGCGGGGCTTGTGGCCGGGGCGAACTCTCGAATTGTCTGGGCCGGCGGGAAAGACGGCAAAGGCAAAAAGGATGAAGAAAAGAAAGAAGAAAAGGAAGTTGGTGCGGCCGAGGACCTGATGCGCGAGCATGGCGTCATTCGCCGCGCCATCCTGGTCTACCGGCAAGCCGCCGCGAAACTGCGAGTGAAACCGGACGACGTTGATCCCGGCGTGCTGCGCCGCACGGCGTTGCTGTTCCGCAATTTCGGCGAGGATTATCACGAAAAGAAGCTCGAAGAGACCTACATCTTCCCGGCGGTCAAAAAGGCTGGCGGCCCGGCGGCGGCCTATGTCGATGTCCTGATTTCCCAACATAAACGTGGCCGCGAGATTACAGATTATGTCCTCGAATTGACTGCCAGCGGGGCGATTGGAACCGGCGCCGCTGAATCATTGGCGCGTGCGTTGGACGGCGTCGAGTTGATGTACGAGCACCACGCCGCACGCGAGGACACAATCATTTTTCCGGCGTGGAAAAATGCGCTTTCAGCGCATGAACTCGGCGAGATGGGCGAGAAGTTCGAAGAAATCGAGCGTCAGCAATTTGGTAAGGACGGGTTCGAAGACGCCGTGGCGCAAATCGGACGCATCGAACAGGCGCTCGGCATCGCCGATATCTCGCAATTTACCCCGCCGCCGCCAAAGATGTGAGGTTCCCGTGAGCGCAGGCGCGCAGACGGCACGAACACAGGGTTATGGATCGTTTCTGGATGTGCTCTCGGTCTTCCTCCGGCTTGGGGTGACGAGCTTTGGCGGGCCGGTCGCGCATCTTGGCTATTTCCGCAGCGAATTCGTGGAACGCCGAAAATGGCTCGATGAGGCGGCATTCTCGGACATTATTGCATTATGCCAGTTCCTGCCGGGTCCGGCGAGCAGCCAGGCTGGTATTGTCATTGGCATGGCGCGGGCGGGACTGCCAGGCGCGCTTGCTGCCTGGTTTGGCTTTACGATGCCTTCCGCGCTCGCGCTCATCGCTTTTGCGTACGGGCTTGAGAGTCTTGGCGACATTTCACGTCTCGCCTGGCTGCACGGGCTCAAGATCACCGCCGTTGCCGTGGTCGCGCAGGCTGTCTGGGGCATGGCGGTGAGGCTTTGCCCCGACCGGGAGCGGGTGACCCTTGCGGTTGCGGCGGCCTTACTGACGCTGGCTGTTCCTTCCGCAACCGGACAGATCGGAGCCATTCTGGCGGGGGGTATTATCGGCTGGGTTTTGCTCCCCAGCCAGAACGGGGTTGACGGTGCTCCGTTACCAATTCCGCTCGGCATTGCGCCTGCGATCGTGTTTCTTGGTCTCTTTGCAACCTTGCTCTTGGGACTCCCCCTGCTTGCCGCGGCAACGTCCAGCCGCACAATCGAGCTCATCAGCAGCTTCTACCGCTCGGGTTCTCTTGTCTTCGGCGGCGGCCATGTTGTGCTGCCCCTTCTGCAACAGGCGGTCGTCCCGCCAGGCTGGATTGGCAACGATGCCTTCCTTGCGGGCTATGGAGCGGCGCAAGCCGTGCCCGGCCCGCTCTTTACCTTCGCTGCCTATCTCGGCGCGGCGATGGCGCCCGCGCCAAACGGCTGGGTCGGCGGTCTTATTTGTCTTGCCGCAATCTACCTGCCGTCCTTCCTCCTTCTCCTCGGCGCGCTGCCGTTTTGGGATGCTTTGCGCCACCGGACGGCAGTGCAATCGGCGCTCAAAGGGGTCAATGCGGCCGTCGTGGGCATTCTGCTCGGAGCGCTTTACACGCCGGTCTGGACAAGCGCGATCTTCACAAAGGCCGATTTCGGGCTTGGGCTCGCCGTCTTTCTTCTCCTCGTTCTCTGGCGCGCGCCATCCTGGCTCGCCGTCATTTTCGGGGCCTGCGGCGCGGCCGTGCTCGCTCTGGTGCCGTGACCGGGCTGCTTTTCTGCTTCTTCGGGCATCGGCAGGGGCGGAATCGTTTTAGCCAGGCCACTTTTGTTTATTGTTTTTCATGTTACACGGGCGGCCCAAGCCGTTTTCCCGCAATTTCAAGCCGAGAGCGGTCTCGAGCCGCAGGATTTTGCCCATGTCAAACCTGGTGATTACCCGTTTTGCTCCTTCTCCAACGGGTTTTCTGCATATTGGCGGTGCCCGGACGGCATTGTTCAATTGGCTCTATGCGCGCCATTTTGGCGGCAAGATGCTGCTGCGGATCGAGGACACCGATCGCGAGCGCTCGACCGATGCGGCGATCGCCGCCATTCTCGATGGGCTTTCCTGGCTCGGGCTTCATTGGGATGGCGATGTCATCTATCAGTACCAGCGTGCCGCGCGCCACCGTGAGGTTGCGGAAGGGCTGCTTGCCTCGGGGAATGCCTACCGGTGTTATGCGACGCCGGACGAACTCAACGAGATGCGTGCACAGGCCCGCGCCGAAGGCCGGCCCCCCCGTTATGACGGGCGCTGGCGCGATCGCGACCCCTCCGAGGCGCCGGAGGGCGTGAAACCCGTCATCAGGCTCAAGGCGCCGCAGGACGGAGAGACCGTCCTTGACGACAAAGTCCAAGGGCGCGTCGCTTGGGCCAATAGAGATCTCGACGATCTCATTCTGCTGCGTTCGGACGGCACGCCGACCTATATGCTTGCGGTGGTCGTCGATGATCATGACATGGGCGTCACCCACATCATCCGCGGCGATGATCACCTCACCAATGCGGCACGCCAGATGCAAATCTATCAGGCGCTTGGGTGGGCAGTCCCGGTGATGGCCCATATCCCGCTCATCCATGGCCCGGATGGAGCGAAGCTATCGAAGCGCCATGGCGCGCTCGGCGTTGATGCCTACCGTTCCATGGGCTACCTGCCGGAGGCCTTGCGCAATTATCTCGTGCGGCTCGGCTGGAGCCAGGGGGACAAGGAATTTTTCTCGGCAAAGGAGATGATCGAGGCGTTCGACCTCGCGCATGTCGGCCGTTCGGCCGCCCGCTTCGACTTCGCGAAGCTCGAGAACATGAATGGGCACTATATCCGGGCGAGCACGGATGACGAGCTCCTCGCGGCGCTCGAATCCTCTTTGCCACATCTGCCGCATGGCGAGAAGGTGCTCGGCAAGCTCGATGCCGCCATGCGCAAGAAGCTGCGCGCCGCCATGCCAGGTCTCAAGGAGCGAGCCAAGACTCTGGTCGAGCTCCTCGACGGGGCGAATTTCCTGTTCGCCGATCGCCCGCTTTCTATGGATGCCAAAGCGTCTGCCATTCTCGAGGCCAACGGGCGGACGCATCTTCGAGCTCTCATCCCGCGCTTTACGGCGCTCTCGCATTGGCAGGCCGCAAGCCTCGAAGCGGTTGTGCGTGATTATGCCGCCGAGATCAAAGTCAAGCTTGGCGATGTCGCACAGCCGCTTCGGGCGGCCCTGACCGGCCGGGCAACATCTCCGGGAATATTCGAGGTTCTCGAAGTACTTGGCCGCGAGGAAAGCCTTGCCCGCCTGCAGGACCAGGGCGGCTGAGCCGCAAAGCGTTCAGCCAGTTACCTGGCTCACCGTCAGTCGCACACGCGCACCCGCTGGACGACATAGGCATAGCCTGTCCAAACTTCCCGCGGCTCCCACCAGCAGCGCGGCGGCGGCGCGTAAGCAGGGGCGTAATAGACGGGCGGCGGGGGCGGAGGGGGTGCGCTTGCGATCGCGGCTCCGGCAAGCGCTCCCATCGCGGTTCCTCCAATGAGACCCGCAGCGAATGCCCCGCCATCCCCGGCGTATGCAGCAGGCGAGAAAGCCGCCAGCGGCGCGGCTGCAATGCTCAAAGTGAGAAAGCTTCTGATTGGTCGACCCAAAAGTGCCGGCATAGATCCTCCATGGCCAAGGCCATAAGTCTGCGCATCATTTCGCCGCGGCCATGTGCCGCCGGGAAGTTATAACCATCCCGGCGGAGCTTGACAGCGCGCCTCATGTGAAGCGCAATCGAAGTTCAAAGGCCGCATATTTTTCTTGGCAATGCGGCAAGGATGAGGCCGCTCAGCGCCCCCAGCATGAGGCGATCATGAGGCGATATTGTCTCGGGATCGGTATTGCATTTGGCTGGCTCTTGCTTATGGAAGGACCGGGCTCTTGCCAAAAGTCCCGCGAACACACCGGTGCGGGACCCGTCAAGGGCAGGAAAACAACTTCAAATTTAACGTGATCTTAAGGCAATTCTCCTCCGCTTGACGAAAACCGCGCATAAGATAGTGTTGCTGCGCCGCATCATTCGGGAGGAAAGGAAACGGATGCCGGCGGCAAGCCCATCTGAATTGCCGTTAGACTCGGCTCAACAAACTTAAGGAATCAACGACTATGAGCGCGACGACCGGCTCCTTTAGTGTTGGCGATATCACCGTCACCATGCCCGTCAAGAAGGGATCGATTGGGCCATCGGTGGTCGATATTAGCAAGCTTTACGCTTCGACCGGGATGTTCACTTATGATCCCGGCTTTACGTCGACGGCGAGCTGCGAATCGCACATCACTTATATTGACGGCGACGAAGGCGTATTGCTCTACCGCGGTTACCCGATTGAACAGATCGCCGAAGACGGCGACTTTCTCGAAACTTGCTATCTTCTGCTCTATGGGGATTTGCCGACTGCGACGCAGAAGAAGGATTTCGACTACAGGATCACGCGCCACACGATGGTGCATGAGCAGATGGCGAGATTCTTCCAGGGCCTGCGCCGGGACTCCCATCCAATGGCCGTCCTTTGTGCCAGTGTTGGCGCACTGTCGGCCTTTTATCATGATTCAACGGATATTTCGGACCCGACGCAGCGGATGGTCGCGTCGTTTCGCCTGATCGGCAAAATGCCGACTCTCGCCGCGATGGCTTATAAATATTCTCTCGGCCAGCCCTTCATCTATCCAAAGAACGATCTCGATTACGCATCGAATTTTCTGCGGATGTGCTATGCGGTGCCGTGCGAGGAATATAAGATCAATCCGGTCTTTGCCCGTGCGCTCGACCGGATCTTCATTCTCCACGCCGATCACGAACAGAACGCCTCGACATCGACGGTGAGACTTGCTGGCTCCTCAGGTGCAAATCCCTTCGCCTGTATCGCGGCGGGGGTCGCCTGCCTCTGGGGTCCGGCACACGGCGGCGCCAATGAAGCCGCACTCAAGATGCTGATGGAAATCGGCACTGTCGAGAACATCCCGAAATTCATTGCCAGGGCCAAGGACAAAAACGATCCCTTCCGGCTCATGGGTTTCGGCCACCGCGTCTATAAGAACTATGATCCGCGCGCCAAGCTCATGCAGAAGACCTGTCACGAGGTCTTGAACGAGCTCGGTATCAAGGATAGTCCGCTGCTCGATGTCGCCGTTGAACTCGAGAGAATCGCTCTTAGCGATGAATATTTCATCGAGAAGAAGCTTTATCCAAATATCGATTTCTATTCCGGGATCACGCTGAAGGCGATGGGCTTCCCGGTGTCCATGTTCACCGTGCTCTTCGCGGTCGCGCGCACGGCGGGCTGGATCGCGCAATGGAAAGAGATGATCGAGGATCCCCATCAGAAGATCGGGCGTCCGCGCCAGCTCTACGTTGGTGCGCCGCGCCGCGACTATGTGCCAATCGCAAAGCGCGGATAGCGAGAAGCCAAGGGGGGAACCAAAAATTATGGGCCGCGATATGCGGCCCATGTTTTTTAAAAGTTAACACCATCTCACAGATGGATGCCTCACAGATGGATGCGAATTCCCGAGAAAATATGACTGCCGCCCTCCGGGCGCTTTTGCGTCCGCTGGCCTTGCCAAAAGAGATGAGGGCTGGCGGTGCGGTCTTGAACCCGCCTCGAGATTATCGCGCCGGAAGATCAGCCGGCGAAACTGTGATCATTTACCCCCGCTGCAAGCCTTCTGGCAGTTCTTGGAGTCATAATCGCAGAGCTCTTCCGAGCTGCCAGCGTTGAGGCAAGCCTTTTCGTCCGCCTTGCACTTTTCGATGCAGCTGGCGGTATCCTGGGTTGCCTGCGCATGGGCGCTCCCAGCGGCACCGAATGTGCCTGCCAGCATGAGGGCAGCCGCGGCGATTCTCACGGAATGATTTGAAAACAGGCGAGCGAACGGACCGCAGGCGTCGAGACTTGTGCTCGCTCTTCCAGAGCTGACGTTAATCATGGCGTAACCTCCTAGGCTTGTGCTGCTGTCTTTCAAAAACCCGAACCTCTGCAGCATCCGCCGGTACGGAGTATGCTTTGGCTCAGGCAAGTGTTGGCTCGGGGCGAGCTTGCCTCGTACCATCGGCGGTATTTGGCATTGGCGTGAAGTTTAAGCAACTATTTTATAATGCGATGCTTTTTCACACCCCCTGCCGGATATCATGATTTTTTGAAATCAATGACTTAAAGCCTTACCGGTCAAATCCAGCGCGGCGCCGTGCCCTTATCGTCCCAGTTTCGGCGGATTCTATCGAAAGATGCGGTGAAGTGTTCAACTGGCCCGGCCAAGCTGGTGTCTTGCGCGGTCCGGTTCAATCGCCGTCACTGAAGTTTTATCAGGATTAAAATTCGTCATGGAAAGAGTAGAAAAGATGGCGCCGGCGGCGTATCGTCTGGCCGGAAGCTGCAAGAAGATGATCATGGGTGGTTTCATTGGCCTAGAGAGGCGGGATGAGCGCGCTTGCCCTTGAGGACTTCGCAAAATATCTGACAACGAAAAATCTGATTTCGCCTGCGGCATATGAATCGGCGTCCACCGCCCATCCAGGCGCAGAGCATTCGCTTCGCAAGCTTTGGGAAGCGACGGAACTGACGGCCAATAGCTTCGCCGATGAAGTGGCACGCTTCTACGGGTTAAGGCGGCTTACCTTGCCTCAGCTCATGGCTGTCCCGTCCTTGGCCGCCCGCTTTTCACCGCGCTTCCTGCGTGACATGGCAGTTCTGCCTTTTGAATCGCCAAAGGGCCATTACAGGCTCGCGGTCGCAGATCCGAGCGACACTGCCGCCGTCCATGCTGCTGAGATCGTGCTTGGCGGGGCGGTGTCTGTTGATGTCGCCTCCTTCGAGGACATTGCGACTGTTCTGGGCGAGCAGCCCGGCGTTGATGAGCCTGCAGCTGGCTATGGCGCCGCTTCCGGCGCGAGAGCCGACGATGATATTGAGAGCCTCCGCGATCTGGCGAGCGGCGCCCCGGTGGTGCGCGCGGTCAATGACCTCATTGAAAAAGCGATCGAATCGCGGGCGAGCGACATCCATATCGAGCCCTTCCGCAACGGTCTCGTGGTCCGGATGCGGGTTGACGGTCTGCTCCGCACGGTGGCGGCGCCAGCCAATGCCTTGCCGCAGGCCCTCATCTCGCGGATCAAGATTCTGGCAGGCCTCAACATTGCCGAGCGCCGCCTGCCGCAGGACGGCGCGGCGAGGCTAAAGGTTGCACGCTCGGAAATCGATATTCGCGTCGCCACAATGCCGTCCCAGCATGGCGAATCGGCAGTGATCCGCCTGTTGCCGCGCGATCGCGGCCTGCTCGATCTTGCGAAGCTCGGCTTGTCGGTTAAGGATGAAAAGCTCATGCGCCAGCTGCTTGCGCTCCCGCATGGCCTTATCGTCGTCACGGGACCGACAGGCAGCGGCAAGACGACGACCCTTGCGACCATGCTCTCGCTCCTTAATGAGCCCACGCGGAAAATTCTGACGATCGAGGATCCGGTCGAATATGAAATCCAGGGAATCAATCAGTCGCAGGTCAAGCCCTCGATTGGCCTTACTTTCGCTGCCGCGATGAGGGCTTTCGTCCGGCAGGATCCAGACGTCATCATGGTGGGTGAGGTGCGCGACCCCGAGACTGCCAGTATCTCCGTTCATGCAGCACTCACCGGCCATCTCGTGCTGACGACCTTGCACACCGAAACCGCGGCGGCGGCAGTGCCCCGCCTGCTTGATCTCGGAGTTGAGGGCTTCCTGCTCAAATCCACATTGCGGGCGGTCATCGCGCAACGCCTCGTCCGCATCCTCTGTGACCGTTGTAAGAAAAAGCGCTTTCTCGAGAACTCCGATCTTGCTGCCGACCCGCGCTACAAGGCGCTCGGCTTTGAAGCGGGCGATTGCATTTATGAGCCGGCGGGCTGCGAGCGCTGCGGCGGCGTCGGCTATCGCGGCCGCTGCGGCGTCTTTGAGATGCTTGAATTGAAAGACGAGGTCTATGACCTCGTGCGCCCGGATGCCGACGGGCGGGCGATCGACCTTGCCGCAAGGCGCGGCGGCATGACGACAATGGTGGAAGACGCCGTTGCGAAATGCCGGGCTGGGATCACCTCCGCCGCTGAGGTTCTCCGTGTCACCACCGTGCGCTGAGCCATGAGGACCTTCCGCTACCGTGCTCTGACACCTAATGGCGACATTGTAACCGGCTCGATCTCGGCGGCGGGCCCGGCGGAGGTCGCCGAGCGCGTGGAATATCTTGGGCTCATTCCGATCGAAACCGTCCGCGAAGGAGGCGGAACGGGCATTCTGAGCTGGGATTTTGCACTTTTCTCACACCCGCGCCCCGAGGATGTGACGGTTTTCACCAGCGATCTCGCCCTGCTTTTGCAAACGGGTGCGCGTATCAACGATGCCCTTGAGCTTTTGTCCTCCGACGCCGACATTGGGCGGCTGCGGCCTGCCGTTGCCAAGCTCACTTCTGCCATTCTTTCTGGCGAAAGTTTTGCTGACGCCCTTGCTCAACATCCGTCCCTGTTCCCGCCCATGTATGTCGAGCTCGTGCGGGTTGGCGAGACCTCCGGCACGCTGGTCAATATATTGGAAGTGCTTGGTGCCGAGCGGGCGCGTGCCGAGGCGCTGCGCCGACGGTTCAGCGAGGCTCTTCGCTATCCCGCTTTTGTCCTGGCGGCGGCAACCGCCGTTCTTTTGTTCTTCCTGAGCTTCGTGCTGCCGCAGTTTGGCGGGGTTCTGCGCGACTTCAATGCCAAGCTTGACCCGGTCATGGTCTTCTTTCTCGGCCTTTCGGAATTTCTCCGGGCGCACACGCTTGCCCTCGCGCTCGGCACTGCCTTTGCCGGGGGCGGCGGCTGGCTCTTCCTGCGCCGCCCAAAGGTGCGCGGCGCGCTTCTGGGAGCGCTTGCCCATGTGCCTTTCATCGGCCGGATTCTGGAGTTTCATCAAACGTCCGTTTTCTGCCGCAATCTCGGCGTTCTCCTCGCGAGCGGTGTGCCGCTGGCGGCGACGTTGCGCATCCTCGCCGATCTGATGGCGACAACGGGCCGGTCTGAAGCCTGGAGCGAAACCGTCGATATCGTCCGGCATGGCGGCAAGCTCTCCGATGGGCTCGGCAAGACCAAAGCGGTTCCGCCGATGGCCATCCGTACCTTGCGGCTCGGCGAGGAGTCCGGCCAGCTGCCAAGCCTCGCACAACGAATCGCGGAATTTTATGAAGCTAAACTTCAGCGCAGTCTCGATAAGCTCGTCGGTGTCGCGGGCCCTGCCGCCATCGTGGCTATCAGCATCATTGTCGGCGGCCTGATCGTCTCGGTCATGACCGCGCTCATGTCCGTCAGTCAAGTCGTTGGTTAACTTACCAGCTTGAGGGGAAACGATCGGTATGAATATTCGAGAGAAGATAATGGAATTCAGTTCGGGACGTGCCCCCAAACGGAAGGCGCGCACGCCCCGCAGCGGACGGGAAGACGGCTTTACCTTGGTTGAGATCTTGGTCGTCATCACGATCATTGGCCTCATTATGGGCCTCGTCGGTCCCCGGGTTCTGAACTACCTCAGCGAATCAAAGGCAAAGGCCGCGGCCATTCAGATCCAAAGCTTCGCGAGCTCGCTCGATCTTTTTTATCTTGATCTCGGGCGTTATCCGACAAGCTCCGAAGGTCTTGCCGCCCTGGTGCAGCGGCCAGGGGGATCGGTTGGCTGGAACGGCCCCTATCTGAAGAACAATACGGTGCCGAACGACCCTTGGGGACATCCCTACAAATACCGCTCGCCGAGCGAGCACGGCCCCTACGAGATTGTCTCGCTTGGTCCTTCCGGCCAGGAAGGAGGAACTGGCGGCTCTGCGAGCATCAAGAGCTGGGAACTCAAATGACAGGGTCTCTTGGCGAGGACGGGTTTACCTTGATCGAGACCGTTTGTGTCCTTGCCATCATTGCCCTTCTCGCAGCCGTTGTTCTGCCGGCCATTCCGCGTGGCACCTCGCGCAGCAGCCTCGAAGCCTATGCGATGGAGACGGCGGCCCTGCTCAAGGGGGACCGGACTGCGGCGATCCAGACGGGTTCCACGATAAAGACCGAACTTAGCCCGGTATCAAGGACGGTCCGTTCTGGCGCGAGCGGACGGACCGTGCAATTGCCGGGCGATGTCGCATTCAACGCCGTCCTTGCCGATCAATGCGCGGGGCAGGCGAGCAGGATGACGATCCAATTTCTGCCGTCAGGCATGTCCTGTGGCGGCACGATTTTTCTTTCGCGGCCGGGAGCGGGCTTCGAAATCCGCGTCAACTGGCTGACGGGAGGAGTCGAGATTGTTCCGGCCAGTGCGCTTTAAACGCCAATCCCCCGGCAAGAGTGAAGATGGCTGCGCGGGGTTTACCCTTGTCGAGGCGCTGGCTGCGCTCGCTGTTGCCGCTATCTCCTTAGCTGCCATCGGATCGCTCGTTGCAGGAAACATGCGCGGGTCGAGAAGGATCGAGCAGCATATCGCGCTTGTCGAAACTTTGCGCGCGGTGGAGACGGGCCTTCCCGACCGGGCGAGTCTGACGCCCGGAACGCTCGAAGGCGAAATGCATGACCGCGGCTGGTCCGTCGATATCGGGCCTTTTCCAAATGATTACATCAATCCGCACGCGGCCAGGATCTGGACACCGCAAACGATCATTGTAACAACGCGGTCGCCCTCGGGAGGGGAGGTTCACATCGAGACGATCCGCCTTGTCAAACAAGCCGGGGCTCAATGAAAAAACAGCATGAGGAGGCCGCAAGGTGCAGTTGCGGCGAGAGCGGCTTTTCGCTCATCGAAGCTTTGGCCGTGATTGCTCTGACTGGCGCACTTCTCGCGATACTCTCTACGGTCACGGGTCATTGGATGGTAAATTGGAAAACGGGTTTCCAACGGGTGCAGAGTGCTGACATGCTTGGCCTTGGGATCGACCGGATCGCTGCCGATGTTGCCTCGGCGCAATATGTGTCACTGGGCGATGCCGGTGCACGGACTTTTTTTGAGGGGACAGAATCGTCTGTCACTTTCGTGCGCTCCGCGATTGGCCCGAACGCGGCGGCCGGACTCGAAATCGTGCGCCTGAGCGAAGAAGAAGATGCACGAGGCCGCGTGCTCGTCCGCTCCCGCGCCCCGTTCGGGCTGTTTACGGCGAAGGCAGTCGAGTCTGGAGACGTGGAATTCACTAATCCCATCGTGCTCGTGCGCCCGCCGTTTCGCGTTTCCTTCGCCTTCGCAGGTCATGACCGGATCTGGAAAGATGACTGGCAGGATGCCAAACAATTGCCGGATGCGGTTCGCATCACTGTCCGCAATGCCCTGACCGATGAGATCCTGCCGCTTTCGACGGCCGCCACGATACGGGTGAACGTCGCGGCTGAATGCGTACAAAACCAGCAGACCGGTTGCGGGGGCCTGTAGAAATCTTCGAAAAGTGCTCCAAAGGCCCGTTCCCGAAGAGGGCATTCCATGAATGATCCGCGCGAAGGTGCCCGGTTCGAGAAACTCCGCAGGGCAGCGGGCCTTATCTCGCAGCCTGCTGGCTTCCCGCCAGCCGCGGACGGTTTTATCATCGTCGCGGTCCTTTGGATGCTTGCCGCTTTGGCGGCACTCGCATCGGTTTACACTCTTTACCTTGCCAACACGGCGATTTCCGCGCGCGTCTATGATCACAGGCTGAAGACCGAGGCCATGATCACGGCAGGGCTCGAACTTACTGCCTACCGGCTTTTAGGTTTTGACGATGCGTCGCGGCCAACCTCGGGGGCTTTTGATTTCCAAATCGGAGCCTCGCATGCGGACGTCGAATTCCGTTCGGAAGGGGCACGCATCGATCTTAACCGTGCGCAAAAGCCATTGCTTGCGGGCTTGTTCGTGGCCCTTGGGGCAAAGCCGGATGAGGCGGGTTCTTATGCGGAACGGATCATTGCCTGGCGGACGACGCCCCCTCCGGGAGGTCAAAATCAGGAGGCCGATGCCTATAAAAGCGCAGGTCTGAATTACGGGCCCCGGCAGGCGCCATTCCAAGACACCGCCGAATTGCGGCTCGTCCTCGGACTGCCAGCGGCGCTGGTGGATGCTGCCCTTCCCTTCGTGACGGTTTACAACGACAAAGCGGAGATCGACATCAATGAGGCTGCCCCGGAAGTTATCGCGGCGCTGCCAAATATGAGTCCAGACAAGATCGCCCAGATTCTCAAGCAGCGAGATCCGCAAAATCCGCAGGCGATCCTGAACGTTCTGGGTGACGCGCGCGCAAACGTCGCTGTGGGCGGGCGCAAGACAACGCGCGCCAGCGTTCGCGTCAAGCTTGAGGGAGGCCGGCAGGTGAACGCCGATGTCGTTCTTCTCATTCTCGATGGTGGTCCGGAGCCTTACCGCGTGCTTTCCTGGCACGATGACTTTGATGGCCCCGCCTGAGCGGCGAGACCGGGGAAAACCCAATGACCTTCTATCGAACAATCGTTGAAGTTCTTTCCCGCTGGGTAGATCTTGCCGCCGCGGCGATTTCTGCTGGCCGCGAATCCCTGCGCACAAGGCGGCATGTCCAGCTGGCCGAGGAAGAGGACGGACTCTTCAGGCTACGGGAAGGCGGCGAACGAGATTTTCTCCCTTGTGACAAAATCCGGATCGCCGGAGGGCATGTCGATCCCGGTGCTGCGGAAAGGCTTGGGCCGGTTTTAAAGGGAGCCCGCGTCGAACTCATCTTGCAGCCGCGTCATTTCCTGTTCCGGCCGCTTGAGCTGCCGCGCCGCGCTTCCGAATTTCTCGATGGAATCATTCGCGCTCAGATCGATCGTCTGACGCCTTGGCCTGCGGCGGATGCTGCCTTTGGATGGCATTCTTCGTTTGATGCGGCCAACGACAAAATCATGGTCACGATTGCTGCCACCGCGCGAGCACGGATTACGCCCTTTATGAATGCAATCGCGGCCATGGGTGCCGATATGGTCAGTGTCTCGGCGGCCGGGCAACAAGCTGGGGAAGATTTCGCACCCATCAGGGTTTGCGAGCAAAAGGCAGGACAGGCGGCCAGCATGCGCCATATCCGGAGTATCTTGATCGCCGTTCTTGCCGGGGCTAGCGCGATTGCCTCCATGTCGGTTGCGGCAAATTCCATCATCGGCGGAATGCTCGAAGCGCGAACGGATGACATTGACAGCCGCATCGCAGAGCGCCGCGCCGCGATCCAATCCGGCCACGGGGCCAGCGAGGCGGTGCGCGAGCTGGAACAGCGCAAACATCAAGTGCCCGCGAGCGTCATTGTTATGGAAACCTTATCGCGGATTCTGCCCGATGACACTTATCTGACGGAGCTTAGAATTCTTGGCGACAAGGTGCAGATCACCGGCCTGACGAAGGATGCTCCAGCCCTGATCCGGCTCATCGAACAAACCCCGCATTTCACCCGGGCCACCTTTTTTGCTCCGACAACACGATCGCCGTCGGAGCAAAGGGACCATTTTCACATCGAGGCTCACATCGAGCCGGTTTATGCACCAGGCTTGTGATGATCCAAGCTCTCCGCACGCACCCGCTCCGCAAGCTTTTGACTCGCGAGCAAGCCTTGTCTCTTTCCGGGTATGTGGCGTTCCTTTTGGCGATGGCCATTGTGATGTGGCTTGCCCTCGCCGGGCTTGCCAGCGATTATGCGGCTTATTCGGCTGCCAGCGATCTGCTCGACAGGATTGAGGGCCGCAAACTCGCGAATGGCGGGGATGGCGCGGCGAAGTCCGGCTCACCTTTTCTCGAAGGGCGTACCGTGACAATTGCTGGCGCCGCGCTGCAGCAACGGGTCGTGGAAGCCGTCAAGGATGCCGGCGGCACGGTTCTTTCCACGCAGGTCGACTTGCAAGAATCAGAGGCCAAACCCGGCCATGTTGGTCTTTCCGCCAATTGTGATATCGATCAAAGCAAATTGCAGCAATTGCTTTACAGTCTTGAAACAGGGGTGCCGTTTTTATTTATTGATCAGCTCGTAGTACAAATGCCTCAATCGAGTGCCAAGTTAGAAGGGGGGGCGGAGCCGAGGCTCCGGGTGCAAATCGATGTCTCAGGACAATGGCAGGTGAGCAAATGATCAGGCGGTATATTTGGGTGATCGCCGCAATGGCTGGCTTTTCATTGACTGGCGCCATTGCGCAGGCACCGCCCGCTGCGGAATCGCATGATTCCACTGCACAGGCCTCGCCTTTGCGGGAGAGGCTGCCGGGAGCTAATCCGCTTTGGGGGGTTCCGTTGAGCTCGCTGACCGCGACAAATGAGCGGCCGATCTTTTCTCCGTCCCGGCGGCCTCCGGCGCCGCCTGCCCCGCCAATCGCGGCCGCCGAGGCTCCTCCGCCTCCTTCCCCGCCCCCGCCGGAGCCTTGCCCATTCACTCTCGTCGGCACCGCGCTTGGGGAGCCGCAGAACGTCGCAGTTCTTCTGAACCAGACGACAAGAAGCGTCATTCGCCTTCACGTTGGCGAAATGGCCTCGGGCTGGTCTCTGCGGTCGGTTGATATGCGGACGATGACGCTCGAAAAAGACAGCCAGGTTGTAACACTGGCTTTGCCGCCGCCCGCTCAGGCCAAGGCACCGGCGCCAGCTCTCGCCTTGGCTGGCCGGATCAGCCGCGAGTTTTGAATGAATTTGAATGAAAGAGACGCGGGTGGCGGCACAGCCGCCACCGTGCGCGGAGCGTGATTGGTATCGGCAGCTAAGCGCTTCAAATCGCCCCTGGCGCGATGTCATGCCCCAAGAAAGAACGACGGCTGCTGAATCCGTCCGGCGCCGAACTGGGGCTGGGGTAAGGAATGTTGCCGGTGCCGCCGGAGCCAGCGCCGGGCGGGATTTATCAAGCCCGGCAAGCCTGCGCATGCGGTAGGCGATCACGTGACCGGTGCGGGAGCTGCCGCCGCTGATGCCCAAACCGCCAATGATCTGTCCGCTCTGGTGGAGCGGGACACCGCCGCCAAAGGTGATGATGCCGCCCAACCCCGCCCGTCTAATTTTTATTGGAGATAGCAAGTTATTGGAGATAGCAAGCGCCCATCTGCGCCATGATTGATGATTGCTGGCAAGTCTCATCCAAAGACTTCGGTTAATGGACTTTGGAGCCTCAAAGCGTTATGCAATTCTGAGTTCCGGCTGCTCTGTCTTTCTTTGCGGAGGTATGCGTGAAGCAGATTCTCGCAGTTATACTGCTCAGTGTTTTTCCGGGGCTGGCAGCCGCACAAGACGCCATAGCGCCGCCATCCGGAACCAGGAAATTGTTCGAATTCAGCGCAGACGGTGTTCAGATTTATGTGTGCGGACCGGAAGCAGGCAAGGAGCAAGGGTTCGCCTGGAGTTTCGAGGCGCCGGAGGCCGTGCTGTTCAATGCGGACGGCAAGCAGGCGGGGACTCATTTCAAGGGACCGGCATGGAAGCTTAACGATGGGTCGTCGGTGACGGGCGAAGTGACTGCCAAGCAGGCTTCGCCGAAACCGGGTTCCATTCCCTGGCTCCTGCTCAAGGTCAAATCGCATCAGGGCGCGGGGGCGCTTGATTCCGTGAGCTTTGTCCGCCGTGTCAATACCGATGGCGGTGCTCAGCCCGCAAGTGCCTGTGACGCCGCCCATAATGGCGATACCGCACGGATTCCATACACTGCCATCTACGAGTTTTTCGGGCCGTAGAACTCACATAAATACCGATCCTCATTGCTCGTGGCTTCTGCCGTCATGCCCGGCCGTCATATATTTGGTGATTTCTTAGCCATTCCGGCTGTGTGTCAGCGCCTGATTTGGCCTTGCCAACCCGCTCTCCCGGAGGTTACGGGCAGAAAGCCGCTCTGTATCCTGGCCATTCTGGGCGGTGAAGATTAATCATAAAGCCTCAACGGTTTACGGGAGAGAGCACTTGCCTATTGTTTTCGTTTGTGTGGCAGGGATAGAGGCGTGAAAACTGCAGCGCTTAAGGATTGAGGGTATGACAAAAGCAATCGTTGGAATCATTGGCGGATCAGGTGTTTATCACCTGCCGGGGCTCGAAGACATCCGCGAGGAATGGGTGGCAACGCCTTGGGGCGAGGCGTCCGACGCGCTTCACTTCGGCCGGATCGGGACCACCGAGACCGTGTTTCTGCCCCGCCACGGCCGCGGCCATAAATTGTCGCCGTCGGGTATCAACTACCGCGCCAATATTGATGCGCTGAAACGCGCTGGTGTGACGGACATCATTTCCGTTTCCGCCTGCGGCTCATTCAAGCCGGAGCTCTATCCGGGACTTTTCGTGCTTGTTGATCAGTTCATCGACAGGACCTTCTCGCGGCAGAGCTCTTTCTTCGGCAACGGCTGCGTCGCCCATGTCTCGATGGCACATCCCGTCGCGCCTTTGCTTCAGCAAAGGCTCGCCGATGCTGCGGCTGCCGAAAAGATCGCCTTTGTCAAGGGCGGAACCTATGTCTGCATCGAAGGCCCGCAATTTTCCTCACTCGCTGAATCACTCGCCTATAAGGCCAATGGGTGCGATGTCATCGGCATGACAGCGATGCCGGAAGCCAAGCTCGCCCGCGAGGCCGAGATCTCCTACGCGATGATCGCTATGGTCACGGATTTCGATTGCTGGCATCCCGCGCATGGCATTGTCGATGTCGATTCGGTCATCAAAGTCGTTGAGGCCAATGCAGGCAATGCGGCGAAGCTTCTGGCCCGGCTCCTGCGTGATTTTCCCGCCGAGCATGAAGCCTGTCCAATAGGGTCGGACCGTGCGCTTGAAAATGCTCTGCTCACCGCGCCTTCAGCCCGAGATCCCGAGCTCATGAAAAAATTAGATGCGATTGTGCGCCGGGTCGGCCAGTCATGACGGGCGACCTCAAAAGCACGATCCGGACGATTCCCGGCTACCCAAAGCCGGGAATCATGTTTCGCGACATCACGACTTTGCTTGGCGATGCGCGCGCCTTCCGCCGGGCGATCGATGAATTGGTGCAGCCCTGGGCCGGCACAAAGATCGACAAGGTTGCCGGCATCGAAGCGCGGGGATTTATCCTTGGCGGCGCTGTGGCGCATCAGCTCTCGGCAGGCTTCGTCCCCATCCGCAAGAAAGGCAAGCTGCCGCATACCAAGGTCTCGATCGCCTATTCGCTCGAATATGGACTCGACGAGATGGAAATGCACGACGATGCTGTCGCGCCTGGCGAACGCGTGATCCTCGTGGATGATCTCATCGCGACGGGCGGCACCGCCACGGGCGCCGTGGGGCTCTTGAAAAAGATCGGTGCCGATGTGGCGGCGGCCTGTTTCGTGATCGATCTGCCCGATCTCGGCGGCGCCCAGAAGATCAGGGACATGGGTGTGCCTGTCAGAACGCTGCTGTCATTTGAGGGACATTGAGAAGAAGCGCCGCCAAGGGGTCTCCGGTTGCGTAAAGCGGGCTGAGCCTCTACAAGCATGCCTTAATAAAAATAAACCGGGGGGTTTCATGCGTCCTTCGAAGCGCGCCGCCAATGAATTGCGGCCAGTCTCGCTCGAACGCAATGTCGCGCGCTATGCCGAAGGGTCCTGCCTCGTCAAATTCGGCGCAACCCATGTTCTGTGCACGGCTTCACTCGAAGACAAGCCGCCCGCGTGGCTGCGCGGCCAGGGACGCGGCTGGGTCACCGCTGAATACGGCATGCTCCCGCGCGCGACACATACGCGGGCAAGGCGCGAAGTTTCCTCCGGCAAGCCGTCTGGACGGACGCAGGAGATACAGCGCTTGATTGGCCGCAGTCTGCGGGCGGTCACCAATCTTCAGGCATTGGGTGAACGTCAAATCACCCTCGACTGCGATGTTCTGCAAGCCGATGGCGGCACGCGAACCGCCTCGATCACCGGCGCCTGGGTGGCCCTGCACGATTGCCTAAAATGGATGCACGGGCGCTCGATCATCAAGGATCATCCCTTGCGCGATCACGTTGCGGCAGTCTCTTGCGGCATTTCGAATGGCGAAGCGGTGCTTGATCTTGATTACGAGGAAGATTCGGCGGCCGAGACGGACGCGAATTTCGTCATAACGGGTTCGGGCTCACTCGTCGAAGTGCAGGCGACGGCAGAGGCGGCTGTCTTCACCGATGCCCAGTTGCACGACATGATCGCGCTCGCCAGAGCAGGGGTCGCCAAGCTCGTCGAGCTGCAAAAGAGCGCGATTGCTTAAAACCTCATGCAGAGCAATTGTTACTGATTCTTTTCTTCCTCCAGAAAGCTCAGCACATCCTTATTGAACTGCTCTGGATTCTGCAAAAAGGAAAAATGGCTGACGCCTTGCTGAATGACGAGCTTAGCTCCGGGGATTTCTTTCGCCATAAACTCGGTATTCTCCCGTTTGATCGCTTCATCATGATCGCCATCAACGATCCAGACAGGCACGCTGGTCGCCTGAAGCTCCTTGGCGGTAAAGTTTGGCTGCGCCGCCCACATCTTGGTGATCTCTTCGAGAAATGGCTTGTACTCGCCGGGCGTTGGTGAAAGCTGTTCGTATTCCTTCCCGGCCCGCGCGATAAATGCCCGGAAGACGGGGCTTTGATTGACGTCTTTCACGCCGCTCGGATCAGAATTCGCCGCGAACGCAAAGAGTCTTGTGACTCGCTCAGGATGATGAATGGCGATGTCAAGCCCGATGATGGCGCCATCACTCCAGCCAACGATAGAGGCCTTGGGAATCTTCAGAAAATCCATCAGCGCGATGACGTCGGACGCCATGAGATCATAGCCAAAAGGCTCGCTATTGCGTGTGCTGCGCCCATGACCGCGGCTATCCATGACGATCACCCGGTAATGCCGCGCCAGCACGGGCACTTGATTGCCCCAATAATCGGCGCTGGCGAGCCCGCCATGCAGCAAAATCACGGGCTCACCGCTGCCAAACTCGGCATACCAGATTTTGATGCCGTTCACGGGCGCAGCGCCACTTTGCGCGGACGCGGGTAGCGTTGGTGTGGCGGGTAGCGTGAGCCATGGCGGCTCGGCGCGCACTGCCGGTGCCATGCCAAGAACGGACAGAAGAAAAAAGCCGAAAAAAGAAAAACCGCGCATGCCAATGAAAGAAGGTGAGAAATATTTGATTCGTGCTTTATACGGCAGCTCCTCCCAGACTTCACCGTCTTCGCGCCAGTGCGGACTCGTAACTCCCGGCTGACTCTGCTAAGGGCACCGCGGCGCTGCATTGAACAGCAGCCGCGGCCTTCAACATCCAACTAGCTTCGAGAAAGCCTTTGTCTTCCATCCTTGGCGGAAAACTTGTCATCGCAACGCATAATGCCGGCAAACTCGCTGAGATGCGGGAGCTTCTGGCGCCCTATGGCGTTACAGCAATTGCGGCTTCCGAACTCGGCCTCCCTGAGCCGGAAGAAACCGGGGCAAGCTTCATCGCCAACGCAGAAATCAAGGCGCGTGCCGCTGCAAGCCGTGCGAATCTCCCCGCGCTTGCCGATGATTCTGGTCTTTGCGTCGAGGCGCTCAATGGCGCGCCGGGCATAGAGTCGGCGCGCTGGGCAGGGCCTTCGCGAGATTTCGGCGCCGCCATGGAAAAAGTTGAAGAAGCTTTGCGTGCGGCCCATGCAAGACCGCCGTTCAAGGCTCATTTCGCTTGTGCTCTTTCCCTAGCTTTTCCTGATGGGGGAACTCAAAGCTTTGAAGGCAAGGTTTCCGGCCAGCTCGTCTTTCCTCCGCGTGGAAGTCTTGGCTTTGGCTATGATCCGATCTTTCTGCCGGAGGGTTTTTCCCGGACTTTTGGCGAGATGAGCAGCGAGGAGAAACACGGCATTCCCAGGGATGGCTCGCCCGGCTTGTCACATCGCGCCCGCGCTTTCCAGATGCTCGCAAAGGCCTGCCTTGGCGGCCGCGCGGACAGATAAGCATCTGGTCAAATTTTCGAGCTGCGGCTTCGCGCGGCCTTGATTTCCCATGCGATGCACAATAATACTGCAGCGCAGCAAAGCTTTGGACAAGGGCGTTGGGATAGCCGCCATGTCAACAAGTTGGAACACAAAATATGGCCCGCGCCGCGTGCGGTATGATCCGCCAACACTCAAGGAGGCGATCTTCGCGGCACGCGGTCTGACGGACGAGCTTCAACAGCAGGCCGAGATTGCCGCAGCGCTCATGGATCTGCCTCTGGAAGACGTGCGGGCCGAGCTCTTAAAATCGGCGCCGCCGCGTAACACGACGCAAATCGTCACGTCCAGCGGCCGCGAAGGAGCGGCCAGAACGGTGATCGTCGAACGCAAGCCGAGCCGCCGCCCGGCCGTTGGGGGGGCCGGAACCATCAGAGCTGGCTTGCTGAGAAAACCCGAGTAAGCTCTGCCAAGTAACCGGCAAAGTTTTGGCCCGGAGGCTTTGGCCCAGAAAGCGGGGGCCAGATGCCGGGCCGCTGGACTTCGCTAAAGGCCCTCACGGCCGTTGCGCTCGATCTCCGCATAGGCGCTGAAGCCGGGTGGAAGGATTGGCTGTGCGCCGGTGATCAGCTCCGGCAACGCGTCGCGGGCAAGCCGCCGCACAGCCGGAAGTGCTGACTTGGCGGGCACGAGTGCGCTCGAGGCTTCAACCGTGGCTTCAGCGGCCCGGCCAATGGCTGCCTCTGTTTTTTCTGGTACCGGAAGCGGCGCCGCTGCGGCAATCTCAGGCTGAGCGAGCTCAAGCGGACGCTGCGGCGGCAGCGGTATCTCAGTCAGCGAAAGCTGGCTTGGGCCGGGCTTTGCCGCCAGGCGGGATTGTGCGATCGCCGCACGTGCGGGCATGTTTTCCGCCGTTCCTCCAGCTCCGAAGACGGAAAGCATCTTATTCATCAGGCCGGCGAGAACAGGTCTGACCCCGCTGCCCTGGTCCTGGGGAGCCTGCGCCTGCGAGGATAGCAAAACCGGCGGCTGCCGGGCTGGCACCGCCGATGCGGTCATGATCCGGGGCTCGCCTGGCTTCGGCGCATTGCAATTCCTGATTCCAAGCTCGATCAGTTCGCTGCCCCGCAGAACCCTATATTCGCGGGTCAGGGTTCCGAGCCTCGCCCGCACCGCAGCTGGATAGCTGTCGAACATTTGTTGCGAGACTTCCGCGTTCGGCTGATGATTGCGCGGATCATAGGCAAGATGAAATTTCAGAATGCTGTCCGGATAGACGCAGACATTAGGCAGACTCAGCGCCAGGGTGCAGGCCGAGCGGCACTCATGCAGTCTGACTTCGCGCTGGGTTATCCGGTAGACAGCGGTTTGATTTTGATAATCCGTGACATAGCCGCCAACATCTTTCACCACGACAACGGGCGCGGGCGCCGGCGGCGGCGCAAGATAACTCAATACTCACCTATATTTATAACCCGGCTGAATTTGACCTCATGAACTGTGCTGCTCCGCGGAGCACATAAGCTTAGCCATGAGAAGCTTATGGAAACGTAGTGAACGTATTCTTAACAAATCGAGACGATTCTACGATTTCCAGCGCTGTCACCGAAACTCTAATGGATAGAGTTTGACGCCGAATATGGCATGACTTCGGCCGCGTGAAGATTTATTCTGGCAGTATTATGGAAAATGCTTGCTTCAGCAGGAAAGCCCATGGAATTTGCGTCTCGCCTTTTTTAGATTTTTGCGAGAAGCTGCAAGGCTAGGTGATGCTCCTCCATCCTCATAACCGGGAAGGAAGGTTTTCCTGGGATAAATGATGGGTGAAAATGCCGGTTGGGACAGGCGCATCCGTGCAGGGGAAGGCATGAGCAAGTTGAAAATGTCTCCGCGAAATAGGCTTGATCCCGGTCCCGGATTTGGCGTCTATGTGCATTGGCCGTTTTGCCTCTCCAAATGCCCTTATTGCGATTTCAACAGCCATATCCGGGCAAGGCCCATCGAGGAGAGCCGCTTTGCCGATGCCTATCGGGCGGAGCTCGCGCACCGTGCAGGCTTGACCCAGGGCCGCACGGTTTCGTCGATCTTCTTTGGCGGCGGCACACCATCCCTGATGAAGCCCGAGACGGCGGGTGCCATTCTTGATGCGATCGCCAGCCATTGGACTGTCGCGCCAGGCGCCGAGGTAACGCTCGAAGCCAATCCAAACAGTGTCGAGGCTGGGCGGTTTCACGGCTATCGCGCCGCGGGGATCAATCGCGTTTCGCTTGGCGTGCAGGCACTCAATGGCGCCGATCTCAGAACCCTCGGCCGGAGCCACACAGTGGAAGAAGCCTTGCGTGCGATTGATCTTGCCGCCTCGATCTTTGATCGCTACTCCTTTGATCTCATCTATGCGCGTCCAGGCCAAACGATTAGCGCGTGGCAGCAAGAGCTTAAGGCCGCGCTTGCGCTAACGCGCGATCATCTCTCGCTTTATCAGCTCACGATTGAATATGGCACGATGTTCGCGCGCTTGCGTGATGCCGGTAAACTTGCCCTTCCCGATAATGACCTTGCGCGCGCGCTCTGGGATGTCACGCAGGAGATCACATCGAACGCCGGGCTTCCCGCTTACGAAATCTCCAATCATGCGCGGCCCGGCGCGGAAAGCCGGCACAATCTCATCTATTGGCGTTATGGCGAATATATCGGCGTCGGCCCCGGTGCGCATGGCCGGATTTTGTCGGCGAAGGGCCGCCGCGCGCAAGCCACTGAGCCGCATCCCGAAATGTGGCTGACCGTCGTCGAGACCGAAGGCCATGCCTTGGTCGAGGACGAGGTTCTGTCCGCCGAGGAGCAAGGGGACGAGTTTTTGCTGATGGGACTGCGACTTTCGGAAGGGATCGAGCCTGCCGAGTTCCGCGCCATGTCCGGACGCAATCTCGATCCCGGCCGCGTCGCCTCGCTCATCGCGGATGGCATGGTCGAGTATACGCCGCGCGGGCGGATCAGGGTGAGCAAGGAGGGCTTTCCGGTGCTCGATGCGGTTGTTGCTGATCTCGCCGCGTGAGGACGGAGTCAGAAAGCGGCCGTGCTGATGCCAGTTTCAAAATTCCTCCCAGCCATCCTGCTCTGGCGCGGGGGCGGATTTGCGCGCAGCGCCGCTGCGGCCCAGATGCTTGAGAGCGGCACGTGGCGAGGATCTCGCGGGCGCGCCATCTGAAAAGCTCTGATCTGCAACGCGGAAACGGTGCAAGGAGTGCATGAGCTCGCCGGTTTCCCGCCGCAGGCTTTGCGTCGCGGCCGACGTCTCTTCGAACATCGCAGCATTCTTCTGGGTGTTCTGATCGATCTGGGCAATGGCGATATTTACCTCGGCAAGGCTCGTTGCCTGTTCCCTGGCGCCATTGGCAATCTCCGCGAAGACCTTATCGATGTCCGCCACTTGGGCGGCGATCGTTCCGAGCGCCCTGCCAGTTTGATCGACAAGCTCAACCCCCTGTGCAACCTCCGAGGCCGAAGCCGAGATGAGGGCTTTGATTTCTTTCGCCGCTTCGCCCGAGCGCTGAGCGAGCGCACGCACTTCGGACGCAACAACCGCAAAGCCCTTGCCCGCATCCCCGGCGCGTGCCGCCTCGACCCCGGCATTGAGCGCGAGCAGATTGGTCTGGAAGGCGATCTCGTCAATCACGCTGATGATCTGATTGATCTCCTTCGAGGACTTCTCGATGCGTCCCATGGCTTCGACCGCATGGTGAACAATCTCGCCGCTCTTTTCCGCTTCGCTTTTGGCGGCTCCAACAATTGCTGCTGCATGGATGGCGCCATCGGCCGTCTTTTTCACCGTCGCCGTGATTTCTTCGAGCGCTGCGGCGGTCTCTTCGAGCCTCGCAGCCTGCTGCTCGGAGCGCTTCGACATATCCTCGGCGGCGGTTGCGATCTCTTGGGTTGTCGAGCCGATCGCGCTGGCACCCGAGGCAATATCGGCTATCGCCTTTTCGAGCTGGGCAACGGCGGAGTTGAAATCCTGCTGCAGGCTTAAAAATGCTTCCGGCAGATCCTCAATGATGCGGGCGTGAAGATCTCCCTTCGCCAATGAACCGAGCGTCCTAGCCATGACCTCAAGCGCTTTGGTTTGATCCCTTTCGGCTGATTGGCGCGCGCGCTCGCTTTGATGGCGCTGCTCCTCGAGCTCTTCGAGGTAGATCGAGATTGAGAGATCCATATCAAGCAGCGCCGCTTTGACGAGGCTTGAGAGGGCCGCCGCCATCTCGGCGGAGCGATGCTTCCCAAAATTCAAAAACCCTCGCGAATGGTTTTGAACAACCGCGTGAATCAACTGCTCAAGAACAAGAGCATAGCCGCCGATATACCAGCGCGGCTCGAGACCCAAACCCGCGTGGGCCTTTCCCACGCCGCGCACGGCATGGGCATAGGTCTCGCTGAATGCGGCGTCCGTGATGAGGGCCCAATGCTGTTCCTGACGGCTTTTGGCCGCATCCATGTGCTGGCCGCTCGAAAAAAAATCTTGAGGTTTGCGGCGTCGAGCACACCTTGTCGTAGAAGATCTTGAGCGCCGGGCCGATGGCTTGGCCGACGAGCGGTTTCAGCTTGCGAAGCTGCGCTTTTGTGGCCTCGTCGATGTTCATAAAAGCGAGACGGCCGTCTAAAGCGATGGAAGCTTGACTAGACGCGGGCATGCCGGTCACGGATTGCTCCTTGAGGAATGAAGAGAGGCTGCATAAAGCGGCGCGATAGGCTGTCAGTGAGGCGGAGCCGGTTCATCCGGCAGGAGCCGCTGCATCATGCGTGTCGAATCGTCTGATCCGAGGCTTCCTTGCGAAAGAAAAGCGCGAAACGGTTAAGCAACTCAGAAAATGAAATCTGGAAGTCTAAACATTCGTCAGATATGGATCGATCGCTTGTCCACCGCGAGCGCCGCTTCGCGCACGGCTTCCGAAAGTGTCGGATGTGCGTGGCAGGTGCGCGCCAGATCTTCCGCCGATCCGCCGAACTCCATCAAAACGCAGGCTTCCGCGATCAGCTCGCCCGCTCCTGGCCCCATGATGTGAACACCGAGCACGCGGTCAGTGGCCGCGTCCGCGAGAATCTTCACAAAGCCTTCCGTATGCCGCATGGCCCGTGCGCGGCCGTTGGCGGTGAAGGGGAATTTTCCAACCTTGTAGGCAATGCCTTTCGCTTTGAGATCTTCCTCGCAGGCGCCAACGGCCGCGATCTCCGGCATGGTATAAACGACGGAGGCAATGGCCTCGTAATTCACATGGCCATGCTGGCCCGCGATGATCTCGGCGGCGGCTATGCCCTCATCCTCGGCCTTGTGGGCGAGCATGGGGCCGCGCACGACATCGCCAATGGCATATATGCCCGGCACATTGGTCGCGAAGCGATCATCGATCACGACCCGGCCGCGCTCCATCGCGGCGCCGAGAGCCTCCAGGCCAAGCCCTTCTGTCATGGGCCGCCTGCCAATCGCAACAAGAACGATACCGGCGGTGAGGACTTGAGCCTCGCCTCCCGTGGAAGGCTCGATACTCACAGCCAAACCGGAGTTTGTTTTGCCGATCTTCGTGACCTTGTGGCCGAGATGGAAATGAAAGCCCTGCTTCTCCAGAACGCGCTGAAACTGCTTGGCGACTTCCCCATCCGTGCCCGGCAGGATGCGGTCCAGATATTCGACAACGGTCACTTCGGAACCGAGGCGGCCCCAGACCGACCCGAGTTCGAGCCCGATGACGCCCGCGCCAACGACCAGCAGCTTTTTGGGAACCTCTTCGAGAGAGAGCGCGCCGGTTGAGGAGACGATCTGTTTCTCATCGATCTCGATGCCGGGGAGACTCGCGGCGTCTGACCCCGTCGCGATGACGATGTTTTTGGTTTCGAGCTTTTGGACCGCGCCATCGGCTCCCATGACCTCGACTTCACCTGGCGCCTTGATCGTGCCTGTCCCATGAAAGGCATCGATCTTGTTCTTCTTGAAGAGAAAGCTGACGCCATTCACGTTGGCGGCGACGGTATCGTCCTTGTGCTTCATCATGGCGCGAAGATCAAGTTCCGGCTTGCCGGTGATCACGCCGAAACCGGCCAGATCATGCGCGGCCTCGGCGAATTTTTCCGAAGCCTGAAGAAGCGCCTTCGAGGGAATGCACCCGATGTTGAGGCAGGTTCCGCCATGCGTCTTGCGCTTTTCGACAACGGCAACTTTGAGACCGAGCTGCGCAGCCCGGATCGCGCAGACATAGCCGCCGGGACCTGTTCCGATAACAACGAGATCGTAGGCCATGATATCTTTCAGCCGTTAGCTGGCGAGCCGCAGAATTTCGGCTTGACGTCCAGCACGGCAGCGCAAGGAGTCCGCTCCGGAATCGATTTCGTCATCATCGTTATCAAGCCAGTAGATCGCATGCCCGAACTCAGCGAGTTTCACTGCGTTGAAACGTTCTCGCGAGTCATGAAGAAATGCAAAGACTTTTTCTTCCAGCGATGACCGGGCGCAGATCAGCCACTCCCTCATAACCATCCGGCCGAACAGTCTTGACGGCTCCATAAATGACAGGCTCGGCGGAGGTCATCCTTACGATCTCGCTCATTGGGCTTCTCCAGCTTGCGGACCTCTGCCAGCGGCCACGGATTCAGCAAAGGCAGCGTGGAAATGCGGCTGCGGATGTTCATTAAAATAGAATTGGATCTTGACGCCATCGGCAATCGCAACTGTTGGCATGGTTGCGATCAAAAGCCGCCAAAAGCGATTGTATCGGCCAAACAGGCAATAGACCGGTGCTGAAGAGCCATAACCTCAAATCTCCAGCACGAGCCGCGCCGGGTCCTCCAGTGCCTCCTTGACACGGACCAAAAAGGTCACCGCGTCCTTGCCGTCAACGAGGCGGTGATCATAGGTGAGCGCGAGATACATCATGGGGCGGATTTCGATCTTGCCGGACACGGCCACGGGGCGTTCCTGGATCTTGTGCATGCCCAGAATGCCCGATTGCGGAGCATTGAGGATCGGTGTCGACATCAGCGAGCCATAGACCCCGCCGTTGGTGATGGTGAAAGTTGCCCCCTGCATCTCCTCGATCTTGAGCTGTCCCGCGCGGGCACGCTGGCCGAAATCGGCGATGGTCTTCTCGATCGCGGCGATGGAGAGCCTGTCGCAATCGCGCACGACAGGAACGACAAGGCCCTTGTCTGTGCCGACGGCGACGCCGAGATGGTAATAATTCTTGTAGATGATGTCGCTGCCGTCGATCTCGGCATTGACCGATGGCACCTCCTTCAGGGCGCCGACGCAGGCCTTCACGAAAAATCCCATGAAGCCGAGTCTTGTGCCGTGTTTTTTTTCGAAGGCGTCCTTGTGGCGGGCGCGCAAGGCCATGATCGCGCTCATGTCGGCCTCGTTGAAGGTCGTCAGCATGGCAGCGGTATTTTGGGCCTCCTTGAGGCGCCGCGCGACGGTCTGCCGCAGCCGCGTCATCGGGACACGCTCCTCGCGTTCCGCGTCGGCGGGAGGCGCAGGAGCGCGCGCCGCCGGAGCGGGGGCGGGCGCAGCGGCAGGAGCTGCTACGGGAGCTTCGGCTTTAGCGATGTAATCGAGAACGTCGCTCTTCAGGACTTGGCCGCGCTTGCCGGTGCCTTCCACGGAGGCCGCATCGATGCCATGATCGGCGGCGATTTTGGCGGCGGCGGGCGATGGGGGCATGGGCGAGGCCGGAGCCTCGGGAATCGCGGGCGCGGCGGCCGGTTTGGTTTCGGGTTTTGCCGGTGCGGCTTCGGCTTTTGGCTTGGCTTCCACTTCGGCTTCCGCTGACTTGGCTTCAGCTGGTTTGGTTTCGGCTTCCAGTCCAGTGCCGGCCTTCGCCGGCCTGGCTTCGGGGGATGCGGCGGAGCCCGCCTCGCCAATCTGCCCGAGAAGGGCCCCGGCGGTAATGGTCTCCCCTTCCTTGGCGGCGATCTTGGCAAGAATGCCCGAAGCCGGCGCGTTGACCTCGAGTGTCACCTTTTCGGTTTCGAGCTCAACAATAGGTTCGTCTATTTCGACCGTCTCGCCGGGCTTCTTGAACCACCGTCCAACCGTCGCTTCGTTGATCGATTCACCCATCGCGGGCGCGCGGATTTCAGTTGTCATTTGTCCCACCTAAAGCCAGCTTTATTTCCCTGAAGCTCGCGATAGAAAACCCTTCGCCTTCAGGCGGCAAAAGCGCTGTCCATAAAGGCCTTGAGCTCAGCCAGGTGCTTGGAGAGCAGTCCGGTCGCGGGGGAAGCTGCGGCGGGCCTGCCCGCATAGAGCGGACGCTTGGTTTTACCGCCTGTCTGGGCCAGCACCCATTCGAGATAGGGTTCAACGAAGTTCCAGGCGCCCATGTTCTTCGGTTCTTCCTGGCACCAGTAGATCTCCGCTTCCTTGAAACGCGACAGAGCCGTGACAAGGGCTTTGAGCGGGAAGGGATAGAGCTGCTCGACGCGCAGGAGGTAGATGTTGCTGATTCCCCGCTTCTGCCGTTCCTCAAAGAGATCATAATAGACTTTCCCGGAACATAAAATCACACGGCGGATATTTGCATCCTCCGCAAGCGTGAACCCGCCGTCCCGCGTCTGCTCCGCGTCATCGGGCAGGATACGATGAAAGCAGGCGCCGATCGCGAATTCGTCGAGCTTGGAGACGGCGCGCTTGTGACGAAGAAGCGACTTTGGCGTCATCAAGATGAGCGGCTTGCGGATGTCACGCTTCAACTGGCGCCGCAGAATATGGAAATAATTGGCGGGCGTCGTGCAGTTCGCCACTTGCATATTGTCTTCGGCGCATAGCTGCAGATAGCGCTCAAGCCGCGCCGAGGAGTGCTCCGGCCCCTGGCCCTCATAGCCATGCGGCAGGAGGCAGACGAGTCCCGTCATGCGCAGCCATTTGCGCTCGCCGGAGGAAATGAACTGGTCGAAGACGACCTGCGCGCCATTGGCAAAATCGCCGAACTGAGCCTCCCACAAAACAAGTGCATTGGGTTCGGCGAGCGAATAGCCATATTCGAACCCAAGTACGGCCTCTTCCGAGAGCATCGAATTGATGACTTCGAAACGCGCCTGTTCGTCGCGAATATTGTTGAGGGGGATGTAGCGCGCTTCCGTCTCCTGATCGAAGAGGACGGCATGGCGTTGCGAGAAGGTGCCGCGCTCGCTGTCCTGGCCAGAAAGGCGCACCGGGAAGCCTTCATCAACGAGCGAACCAAACGCCAGCGCTTCGCCCGTGGACCAGTCGATCCCCTCGCCGGTTTCAATCGTTTTCCGGCGATGTTCGAGGAAGCGCCGGATGGTCCGGTGAAGCTCGAAATGCTCGGGGACGGCGGTCAGACGGAGGCCGATTTCGGTGAGCCTTGCGCGGTCGACGCCAGTGCGGCCGCGGCGGTCTTCCTCGGTGCCCGCTGATGCCGCCCTCAAGCCCACCCAGCGGCCATCAAGCCAATCTGCCTTGTTCGGTTTGAAGGATTGGCTTGCTTGCAGCGCGGTTTCGAGGTGGTGCCACCAATTGGCTTGCAGCTTCGCCACCTCACCGTCCGTCATGACTCCTTCCGCGACAAGCTTTTCGGTATAGATCTGCAAAGTCGTCTTATGCTCGCGGATCCTCTTGTACATCACCGGCTGGGTGAACGAGGGCTCATCTCCTTCGTTGTGGCCGAACCTTCGATAGCAGAACATATCGATCACGACCGGCTTGTGGAACTTTTGCCGGAACTCGACCGCGATCTTGGCGGCATGGACGACAGCTTCGGGATCATCACCATTGACATGAATGATCGGCGCTTCGATCATCTTGGCCGTGTCCGACGGATAGGGCGACGACCGTGAATGGCGCGGTGTGGTGGTGAAGCCGATCTGATTGTTGATGATGAAATGGATCGAGCCTCCCGTCCGGTAGCCTTTGAGCCCGGAGAGGCCGAAGCATTCGGCGACCACGCCCTGGCCTGCAAAAGCCGCGTCGCCGTGGATGAGGAGCGGCAGCACCTTGGTGCGCTCGACGATGTCATGCAGCTGATCCTGCTTGGCGCGCACCTTGCCGAGCACGACCGGATCAACGATCTCGAGATGAGACGGATTCGCGGTCAGCGAAAGATGGACCCGGTTATTGTCGAAGTCGCGGTCGGACGAGGCACCGAGATGATATTTGACGTCGCCCGATCCCGCGACATCGTCAGGCGTAAGGGAGCCGCCCTTGAACTCATGGAAAATCGCCTGGTGGGGCTTTCCCATGACCTGGGAGAGCACGTTGAGGCGGCCGCGGTGCGACATGCCAATGACGATATCTTGCACGCCCAGGGCGCCGCCGCGCTTGATGATCTGTTCGAGCGCAGGCACAATGGCTTCGCCGCCATCAAGTCCGAAACGCTTGGTGCCCGTGTATTTGGTATCGAGAAACCGTTCGAAGCCTTCCGATTCGACGAGCTTCGTCAAAATCGCCCGCTTGCCTTCCTTCGTGAAGGTGATTTCCTTGTCCGGGCCTTCGATCCGCTTCTGCAGCCAGCTCTTCTCGGCCGGATCGGATATGTGCATGAATTCGAAACCGATGGTGCCGCAATAGGTCCGCCTTAAAATCTTGAGCATCTCGGGAATGGTGGCGAACCGCAGGCCAAGGACGCCGTCGATGAAGATGCTCCTCGTGTAGTCGGCTTCCGTGAACCCATAGGTGGCCGGATGCAGCTCTTCGCGGTCCTTCGGCGGCTCAAGGCCGAGCGGATCGAGCTTGGCATGGAGGTGGCCGCGCATCCGGTAGGCGCGGATCATCATGAGGGCATGGACGGAATCGCGCGTGGCGCGAAGCAGATCGTCTTGTGAATACAGAGTGCCAGCGGCGGGCTCCGCCTTGATTCTGGCGGCGATGTGGTTCTCAATTGTCGCCCAATTGCCGTCCAGGGCCGAGACAAGCTCGTCTGCTGGTGCCGCCAGTGCGCCGTCCTGTTTCCAGCGCGGACCGGCGGCCGCCTTTTCGACCGCGGCGCGATCGTCGCCGATTTGCGCGAAGAATTCCCGCCACGACGGATCGAGCGAAGCCGGGTCACGGAGATAACTTTCCTGGAGCTGCTCAATATAAGCAGCGTTGCAGCCATCGAGGAACGAGGTGCGCGCGAAAGCCACGTTCGGTGCCGAACGGGCAATGCCCGCCGCTCCGCCCGCGCCATTGGCATGTCCATTTGTCTCGCGCAGCGCCATCATTATCTCCCCGGGCCTCAGTCTTGCTGTTGCTAATCCTGGTGTCTGATCGCTGAAAATTCGGTCTTTCCCCTCAAGCCAGAGCGTGAATTTGTTCGCAATTGCATTCCGCACCCCATTGCTCAGGGGAAGCTGGCTTGGCCATCCCTCTCCAAACAAAGATGCGGACGCTCCGCCATTTTCTCAAGACTTTCATCCTCGCAGGATCCCGGCGAGCGTTTTGCCGAGTCTTGCGGGTGATGGCGACACGCAAATGCCAGCCGCTTCCATCGCGGCGATTTTGTCCTCGGCACCGCCTTTGCCGCCTGAGATGATTGCCCCGGCATGCCCCATGCGGCGGCCCGGCGGAGCGGTGCGGCCAGCGATGAAGCCGACTACCGGCTTCTTGCGGCCGCGCTTTGCCTCATCGGCAAGGAATTGCGCGGCATCTTCCTCCGCCGAGCCGCCGATCTCGCCGATCATCACGATCGATTTGGTGGCCTCATCGGCAAGGAACATTTCCAGGATTTCAATGAACTCGGCACCCTTGACCGGATCGCCGCCAATCCCGACCGCGGTCGTTTGACCGAGGCCTTCCCGTGTCGTTTGAAAGACAGCCTCATAGGTCAAGGTCCCGGACCGCGAAACGATGCCGACCGAGCCGGGCCTAAAGATGTTGCCGGGCATGATCCCGATTTTGCATTCGCCGGCCGTCATGACCCCGGGGCAGTTCGGCCCGATGAGCCGCGAGCGCGAGCCGCAAAGCGCGCGCTTGACCTTGATCATGTCGGCGACCGGGATGCCCTCCGTGATACAGACGATCAACGGTATTTCAGCATCGATTGCTTCGCAGATTGCATCGGCCGCGCCCGGCGGGGGAACATAGATGACGGTGGCATCGGCGCCGGTCGCCTTGACGGCGGCAGCGACCGTATCGAAGACGGGCAGGCCCAGATGGGTGGCGCCGCCCTTTCCGGGTGAAACGCCGCCAACCATCTTCGTGCCGTAGGCAATCGCCTGCTCGGAATGGAAAGTCCCATTTTTGCCAGTAAAGCCCTGGCAGATGACCTTGGTGCCCTTGTTAACGAGGATCGCCATGGCGTCACGCCTTTCCGGCCGCGGCAACGATTTTCTGGGCCGCATCGTCGAGATCGTCCGCGGGGATAACGTTAAGGCCCGATTGCGCAATGATTCGCTTGCCGAGATCGACATTTGTGCCTTCGAGCCGCACGACGAGCGGCACATCGAGGCCGGTTTCCTTTGCCGCGGCGACAACACCCTCGGCGATCACGTCGCATTTCATGATGCCGCCGAAAATATTGACCAATATGCCTTTGACCTGGGTGTCGGCGGTGATGATCTTGAAGGCCTCCGCCACTCTGTCCTTGGTGGCGCTGCCGCCGACATCGAGGAAATTCGCCGGTGCGCCGCCATAGAGTTTGATGATGTCCATCGTTGCCATGGCTAGCCCAGCGCCATTGACCATGCAGCCGATCGTGCCGGTCAGCGCAATGTAGTTGAGGTCGTGCTTCGAGGCTTCGATCTCCTTGGCATCCTCCTCGGTCTCGTCACGCAAGGCGGCGATTTCGGGATGCCGGTAAAGCGCATTGTCATCGAAGGAGATTTTGGCGTCGAGACATCTGATCTGACCTTCCGTCGAGATGATGAGCGGATTGATCTCAAGCATCGCCATATCCTTCGCGACGAAGGCCGCGTAGAGCTGTGCAGTCAGTTTTTCCAATGCCTCGGCAAGCTCACCCGAAAGGCCGAGAGCCTTGGCAACCCTGTAGCCATGATGCGGCATGATCCCCGTCGCGGGATCGACCGTGAAACTGGTGATCCTCTCGGGCGTGTGACGGGCGACCTCCTCAATCTCCATGCCTCCCTCGGTCGAAACGACGAAGGCAACGCGGCTCGTGGAGCGGTCGATAAGAAGGGAGAGATAAAATTCCCTGAGGATGTTGGCGCCCACCTCGATATAAAGCCGGTTGACCTGCTTGCCGGCAGGCCCCGTCTGCGCCGTGACAAGGGTGCGGCCCAGCATTTCATGGGCGAAGGTCTCGACCTCGGCCACCGATTTGGCGATTCTGACGCCTCCCTTGTTTCCAGCCTCGGGCTCTTTGAACCTGCCCTTGCCGCGGCCGCCCGCGTGAATCTGGGACTTCACGACCCAGACTGGCCCGCCAAGCCCTTCCGCAGCGGCCCCCGCATCGGCGGCGCGCAGCACGGGAATTCCGCGCGAAACCGGGACGCCGAATTCCTTGAGGATCGCTTTAGCCTGATATTCGTGAATATTCATTATGATCTCTTTTTGAGAGCCTTCGACGGCCCGCTGGCTCTCCGTTAACCGTTAGACGTCCCTTAGCAGTTTTCGCGCCAGCCAAAGCAGTTTTCGTGTCAGCCAGCCGCATGGCGCCGGCATGAAGCCAGTGGAGGCCGTCCGGCAAAACCAGCCCGGCCTATCTGAGCCATGTGAACTTTTGTCTATTATGATTGGGCCATATGGCCGGGCTTGTCTAAAATCGCATCATCGGACATCGAAGCCGCTGCGTGCGCGGTCATCATTTTGCGAGGGCAGGGCTGATCGTCTTGCACGCCTCGACAAGACTGCGCACGGAAGCCACCGATTTCTGGAACATCTGTTTTTCGGCTGGATCGAGCGAAATCTCGACCACTCTCTCGACGCCGTTGGCTCCGATCACCACTGGCACCCCGACATAAAGATCCTCGACGCCATATTCCCCATTGAGCTTTGCCGCGCAAGGAAACACCCGCCGCTTGTCCTTGAGATAAGACTCGGCCATGGCAATTGCCGAAGCTGCCGGAGCGTAGAACGCGGAGCCGGTCTTCAAAAGGCCAACGATCTCGCCGCCGCCCTTGCGGGTCCGCTCGATGATTGCATCAAGCCTTTCTTGCGTTGTCCAGCCCATCTTCACCAAATCCGGCAAAGGTATTCCCGCCACCGCTGAGTAACGCAGGGAAGGCACCATGTCATCGCCGTGGCCGCCGAGGACGAACGCGCTGACATCCTCAACCGAGACTTTCAGTTCTTCGGCAAGGAAATAACGAAACCTTGCCGAATCCAGGACGCCCGCCATTCCGACGATTTTATTGGGGGGGCAATGAGAGGTTTTTTGCAAGGCCCAGACCATTGCATCAAGCGGATTGGTGATGCAGATGACAAAGGCGTCCGGCGCATATTGCTTGATGCCATTCCCAACCGCTTCCATGACCTTCAGATTGATGCCGAGAAGATCGTCGCGGCTCATCCCTGGCTTGCGGGGTACACCCGCCGTTACGATGATGACATGGGCTCCGGCGATAGACTCATAATTATTCGCCCCGGTAAGCGCCGCGTTAAAACCATTGACGGGGCCTGATTCGGCAAGGTCCAGCGCCTTGCCCTGAGGAATCCCTTCCGCAATATCAAAGAGAACGATGTCGCCAAGCTCTTTTAGTGCAGCAAGATGAGCGAGTGTTCCGCCGATCTGACCGGCTCCGATCAATGCGATCTTGCTGCGCGCCATATTGGTCCGTCCTTTTGTCTCGCAATGCACGAAAGTTCCCGCCTCTCACCCCTTCAAGATTGGTGGTGTGAGGTCTGCTTACGTATTTGCTTGTCGCATGATTCTCGCTTGAAAGTCTGCACCTTTTCGCAAGATCACGCCCTAGACCACAAGTAATTAAGCTAGGAGCGGTTCTCCTTCCCAGCCGTGAATGAAACGCAAATGAGATGATAGTTTTTCAGCAAGGGAAGTCAAACACTCAAGGGCTTGGCGAGTTCACGTTTCGACGAGGCCGCTCGCATCGCCGGAGCCTATGGATGCAGCCGGACCATGCGGCAGGGCGAGATAATCCATCGAGCGCATTTCGATAAGGCGGGAGGCGGTGCGCTTGAACTCGAAAGCCACGAAGCCTTCCGTGCCCGCATAAAGCTCCGCTGGTTCCGCCTCGGCGGAGACGATGAGTTTTACATGCTTGTCATAAAGGGTATCGATCAATGTGATGAAACGCTTGGCTTCGTCACGCCGTGCCGCGGCGATGACCGGAATCCTATCGATGATCACGGTATGGAAATTTTGCGCAATTGCAAGAAAGTCGGCTGGTCCGAGCGGTAACTCGCAAAGGTCCGCGAATGAAAAGCGTGCCACATTCGCGCAGGCTTGCGGGACGTGAACGGCATGGCCAAGCACGTTGAGAGTGACTGGCGCGCCATGCTCGATTCCGGTGAGGTGCTGAAACGTGCTGGTGAGCGCCGCCGCTGCGCGGGCGTCCGCGGGGACGAAATAAACCGAGCGGCCGCGCAGCTTCTGCAGCCGGAAGTCGGTGCGGGCCTCGATGTGGACGATTTGCATCCTCTCTTCGATTAGAGCGATGAAAGGCAGGAACAGCGTCCGGTTGAGGCCATTCTCGTAGAGAAGATCCGGGCGCACATTGGACGTTGCGACAATCACCACGTTTCGCGCGAACAAAGCCTCGAAAAGACGGCCGAGGATCATCGCATCGGTGATGTCGGTGACGCTGAACTCGTCAAAACACAACAGCCAGGACTTTTGGGCTATGGCGTCTGCGGCCGCCGCGATGGGATCGCCGCCCTTCGCCGGGCCGTTGCGCTGCGCGGGCTGGAGGCCATGACGCCAATCATGAATGAAGGCGTGAACGTCCGCCATGAAGCCGTGGAAATGCACGCGGGTTTTGCGCTCGACTGGGGCCTCCTCGAAAAACAAATCCATCAGCATCGTCTTGCCGCGTCCGGCATCGCCCCAGATGTAGATACCGGGAGGCGCTTTGCGCCGCGAACCCGCCAGCCAGGAAAAGACAGTGGAGCTTTGCCGGGTGTCAAAAGCCAGCAAGCGGCGCAGCCTCTCCAGCAGTCTGAGGACCTGCTCTTGGCCCGGATCTTGCTCAATGCGGCCAGACGCCACCATCGCAGCATAACGGTCGAGAAGCGAAAGCGGCACCATAGCCTCGAAGATAAGGCCTGGCTCTAGGAGGCCTGGCACACCTGATGTTTGCGGGCCGCCATTCTCGGCGCGCGGCCGCATCTTGTCTTTGCTTTTGCCCGAAAACGCAAGCGAGCGGTCAAGGCAGCCTTACGACAGGATGGGCGTCTATCCTGACGCATGTGCCGTGGCGGCGGCGGACCAGAGATTTTGGAATTACGGGGAAAATCAAAGGCACAAAGGGCAAGGCTGCGAATTTCCGCCCGGATCCTGCCTTTTTGTTATCGTATTGGCAAAATACCTTTCCGGTTCAGCTTGATTTGAACCGGCGTCCTGAGCATAGAAAATGGAAAGAAGCGACGCCCGCGCCAAAGGAGAATAAGAAGATGTTTCAAAAGGGTGGAATGCATGCCGCTGCCGTTTGCGTCTTCCTTTTTGGTGCATCCGTTCAAGCTTCCGCTTTTTCCCCTTTTTCGCACAGTCTTCCCGAGGCCGCGCCGGGCGAGATCGTGCCCGTCGTTGTCTTTGGCAAGAATAGCCGGCGCAGCGTCGACGAATTCGCGGCCGAGCAAAAGCTCAATGCGGCCGAGCTTCGCGCCCGATTTGCGGCCTCTGGGCTCGTCGAGTGCGGTGAGGCGCACGGGGCCGGTCAGCTCACGCTCGCCAATGATATCATAACGACCGCGGCGCATGTGTTCTTCGATGAAAGAGGGGCACCGCGCGCAAAGACCTGTTACTTCGTACTGGAGAATCACGGTAAAGATATGAGGGTGCCGATCGATCTTTCCTCCATCGTGGCAGGCAGCACCGATCCTTATTCGATCGCGGCGGTTCACGACTGGGCAGTCGCGCGCTTAACGCGTCCGGTCGAGGGAGTTGCGCCTTACAGCCTCGCCGATACGCCAGCGCCCAATATGCCGATCGAATTCGTTGCGCGCGGCCATATCGATTGGGGCGACGGGCGCAGGCTGTCGATGGAGAAATGCTCTCTGCACGACCAGCTATCCGTTGGCTCGGAAGGAACGAGAGAGTTTTCCTTCGATTGCGAAACCGGGGATGGCGCGTCTGGCGGCGCCCTCGTCATGGCACCGGATAAGCCAGCAATCGGCGCGATCCTTGTAGGATGGCGAAGCAACAGACCGTTTCGGACCGCCCCGTTTTCCCGCATGCATTACAATTTTGCGGTGACCATTGAGGGCGCTTTCAGGAAAGCTGTCGTTGCCGCCGCCAGTAAGGTCGTCGTCGCCAAATAATTGATCCGGGCGGGTTTACGCAACGGAAGACACCGGACGTCAAAAGGCTCCGTTCTTCCCCCTACCACCGCATCAAGGCGCTGCCCCAAGTCATCCCGGCGCCGATGGCCATCATCGCAATAAGATCGCCAGATTTCAGGCGGCCCGCGCGATTGGCCTCATCGAGCGAAATCGGCAGCGAGGCGCTCGATGTGTTTCCATAGCGGTCGAGGTTCATCCAGCATTTTTCGAGCGGGATGCCGAGCCTTTCGAGAACGGATTCGACGATCCGCGCATTGGCTTGATGCGGGACGATATGATCTATATCGGCAACCGCGAGGCCATTCGCGTCGAGCGCTTCAAGGATTGCTTGCGGCAGGACGCGGACCGCAAATTTATAGATCTCGCGTCCATTCATCGTGATCTTGTCCATCTTCCGCTCGAGCACTTCCATGGACTGGGGATGCTGGCTGCCGCCGCCCGGTATCGATAATATTCCAGCCGCCGTCCCGTCGGAATGAAGATGTGTTGAGAGAAGCCCGCGTGATGGTTCTGGCGCTGGCCCGACAACCATGGCGCCTGCGGCGTCGCCAAAAAGAACACAGGTATTCCGGTCAGTCCAATCGACGAGCCGGCTCAAAAGCTCGGCGCCGATGACGAGCACGCGGCGCGCCCTTCCTGTCTTTATGAATTGATCAGCGATGCTCAAACCGTAAAGAGAGCCGGCACAAGCCGCCGAAACATCAAAGGCAAAAGCACGTGCGGCGCCGAGCTTTGCTTGAATGATGACGGCGCAAGAAGGCAGCGGCATGTCGGCCGAAACCGTCGCGGCGATGATCATATCGAGATCCTCGGCCTTGGTGCCGGCCATCGCAAGCGCGTGGCGTGCCGCGATAACGGCCATGTCCGACGTCACTTCGCCTTCTGCCGCGATCCGGCGCTGCTTGATGCCGGTGCGCGCGGTGATCCATTCGTCGGATGTGTCGACCATTTCCGCAAGATCCTGGTTTGTCATGACCCGCTTTGGAGCGTAGCCGCCAGTCCCGAGAATATGCGCGTTGATCAAAACCAGGGCCTCTTTTTGCCAAAGCAGCGCAGACTTGGACCATCGCTGCTTGACGCGGAAGCGAGCGCGGTCTCTGTCACTTCGTGACACATGATTTCGTCTAAAAAGCTGTAATTTTTATGAAAATCATCTTCTCCGGCACGTACCGGCAAAGCCGAAAGGCCTTTCAGGTTTAGGCACACTCCCAGCTCAATGATTTCGGGTTATTTTCATTCCGATCCCGCAATTGGGCAAGATGGGAGAGGCCTTTGGCAAGCCAGCAAAATTGCCAACGTCAATGAAGATTAAGCTGAAACCGCAGCGTGCGCCAGCCGTTTGAACCAGATCTTCGCAAAGAAGATGGGGGCAAGCATCAACACTCGGTAACAATTTGAAATAAAACGGTTCGGCTATATCAAAACCGTGCGGAGAATCGGAGCCGTCTTAGGTGACCGGTAAAGCAGCGCACGCTGCCTTTGCGCGCGGCCTGGATGCTAACCGGGATGCCCGCGCATTCCTGCCTGCATCCCGCGGCATTTCCGGTCACCTTCATTTCGTGGTTTCACTTCCATTTCGTGGTTTCACTTCGCGGCGGCCGGTTCATCGGCTCCACCACTTCTAGCTGTCAGCGTCTATTCAGATTGCGTTTTATCCCCGGCGTTTGACGTTGCGTACATGCGCCTCGGCGGGACTCAACTCATAGGTTTGCTGCAAACGGCCAATGGTCTCGCGTGCTCCTCTCAGATACTGATTGTCGACACGGGGCCTCACCGCCGCAACCGTCCAGTTCGCGGCTCCTTCAACGTTGTCGCGCGGTTGGATTAGGATTGCATCGACCCGTTCGAATCCCGGGCACTTCCTCAAAGTCCGCAGACAGACTTCTTGAAGTTCCGCGGATGATCGGACCTTGCGTTGCAGAGTTCCGGTTGGCATTCTGGCACCTCATCCCTCGTCTTGGAATTCCCGGCGGCCGCGCGCGCAAACTCGGACCGGCACCCTGGTCCCTTGGGAATCGTCGCATCAATCGGGCATGAACTCGGCTGCTTCTTGCCAAAGGCATCTTCAGTGTGTCGCAGCAAGGCCGTCCGACATGGAACGCGAGAACGGCGTATCCGTTCCCTTTCCTTGGCGGCAGGCTGGCTCTTTGCGAGCGGTGCTCTGGTCAACTTGAAGTGAGCGTCGCTTGCCAAGGGCTACGGCACAAACTAGGCTATTTCCTGGGGAATGACTCGAGACAAAGAGGCCCGCATGCGCGTGTTTTTTGGGATCATAATCGGCATAATCCTTACGGTTGGCGGAGCCTATATAGTTGACTCGGTTCGGGACACGAGCGGTTCAGAGGGAAGCTTCAACCGTCCGGTGGTCAATTGGGATGTCGTCGATCACTCCATCAAGGGCGCGTCCGACACGCTCCGGCAGAGCTGGGAGCGTCTAACCGGCCATGCGAAAGGTGACTGACTGGCTCATTACACACGCTCCATCACGGCGGCTGCAACGGAGCTTTATGTAGAGCTGTGGGTGGCGTCTCATTCTATTTTTTCGTTCGGGTAGACGCCCCACAATTTCGATTGCTCGATATAACCGTCAAAGCCATCACCCCAGATATGGCACCAGTTGCCATCGCAGCTGCGTACATTTGCAAGCACATTCGACTGCAATTTGGCGAGCGGTGCTGCACTGGCGGATGCCTTGCTGTAGAGAATCGACTCCGCTCCCTTTTTCCACGGTGTGACCAAAGCGGTACGCCGTCCCGAAAGAAGCGAATGGAGCACCCAGCCTTCGGCGCCTTCCGAGTCGCGGATTTTTCTCCAGATTTCGAATTCGGCGGTGATCTCGACCGGGAGTCCGGCCCGCTGAAAGACCCAGATGGTCCGGTGGTCCTTGGAAGGCCCCTCGTGCAGGTTTACGCGATCGGATTTGAGGCTGACATAGCGCGGAATGGGCAACCCGCTCGCAGAACCGGTCTGCTCTGCTCGCGCAGAAGAGGCAGAAGAGAAAGTGCCCAAGGCAAAGATGACGGCAGCCAAGGCATGACCGAGACAATGCGACAACATTCTGCTCATCGGCTCACGGTTTAATCCTGTTTCCGCATCGCACACAATTGTTCATGGCTAGACCGTGGGCGGCGCGCGCTGCCCGGCGAAAGAAATCCGCCCGCGTTCTTGTCTTCGAGTGGTCATCTGCTAGAGAGGCCGTGATAGATAACGCCAGACAGAAGTTCCTGCCCTTGTGTGCCTTTTCAGCGTTAACGCCAAGTGAAGAACGGCATGGCAAAGTGGCAGCATGCCTATTGAAAAGCGCCTCAAATCGCGCGATTCGGGAAATTCGCGAAACCATATCCGGCCAGGGTGAGGGGTGGAGGACATGAGCCGGGGAAAGCCACTTGTTATTGTGACCCGGAAACTGCCCGTTGCCGTTGAAACCCGGATGTGCGAGCTTTTCGAGACGCGGCTTAACGCCGGTGACAAGCCGATGACGCGCAGCTCTCTCGCCGAGGCTTTGCGCATCGCCGATGTGATTGTCCCAACCGTGACCGACCGGATTGATGCCGAGCTCATCGAACAGGCCGGGCCACAGATGAAACTCATCGCCAATTTCGGCAATGGCGTCGACAATATCGATGTGGCCGCCGCTTTTGCACGCGGGATGACGGTCACCAATACGCCGGGCGTTCTGACCGAGGATACGGCCGACATGACAATGGCGCTGATCCTGGCGGTGGCACGGCGCCTCGTTGAGGGAGCAAAAATCATTCCCGCCGGCGAATGGGCGGGCTGGGCGCCAACCTGGATGCTTGGGCGCAGGATCAGCGGCAAGCAGCTAGGAATCCTTGGCATGGGCCGTATAGGGCAGGCACTCGCCCATCGGGCCAAGGCCTTTGGTTTGCACATTCACTACCATAACAGGCGCCGTGTTGCTTCCGCGATCGAGAATGCGCTCGAGGCGGCCTATTGGGAGTCTCTCGATCAAATGCTCGCGCGCATGGATATCGTCTCGGTGAATTGTCCGCACACGCCCGCGACCTATCATTTGCTCTCGGCGCGGCGGCTGAAATATCTCCAGCCGCATGCAATCCTTGTTAATACGGCCCGCGGTGAAATCATCGATGAAACGGCTCTGACCCGCATGCTCGAGGCGGACGAGCTTGCCGGCGCAGGTCTCGACGTTTTCGAGTATGAGCCAGCGGTTTCACAAAAGCTTATCCGGCTCGCCGATGCCGGCAAGGTTACGCTCTTACCGCATATGGGGTCGGCGACCGTCGAAGGCCGCATCAATATGGGCGAGAAGGTCATCATCAACATAAGGACCTTTATGGATGGCCACCGGCCGCCCGACCGCGTGCTGCCCTCGATGCTCTAATCGAAGTTGAAATGGAAGCGCAGCGCCGGAAAGCAGCAGGCTTTCCGGATAAGATCATGCGCGAGAGGAGAAGCATTAGGCCATGACCGCTTCAGAGCGGCCATGGCCTCGGCATGGGGGAGAGACGGCTCAGTGGTCGTGCGGGCCGGGCGGCGGCGGCGCTGGCGGCTCCCGGTTCAATATGTCAAGCTGTGCCATGATAAAACCGGGATCGCTCCAGGTGTCATCTTCCGCGGGCAGCCAGCGCGCGCGAATATAGCCTGAACGGTCGATCAGAAACTCGGCATGCGTGTCCGGGACTCTGACCACAGTTTGCTGCCGGTTATGAACAGAGCGTGTAAACAGGCCAAAGGTCGCTGCGGCGTCGGCTGTGTCGTGATCAACAACGAGAATCTTGCCGGCAGCGGCACTGCGCAAAGGCTCGCATAAGCTGCCGGGCGCGATCAGGGCAATCCTGGTGCCGGCTGCGGCGAGGCGCTCGCGTGCGGCCATCAGCTGGTTGAACCGTGCTGTCTCCTGTGCGATGTTTTCTTGTGTGCAAGAAAAAAGCATAAGAAGGATCGCAGACTTCTGACGGTAGTCCGTCAACAGAACGGTCTTTCCGTTCTCATCGGTGAGTTCCACATCCGGCGGCGCCAGCCAGTATTGGCCGGGCTGGACCCTTGGTTCGATAATGCGGGCCTGATAACCAACGGAATAAGCACCGAGAAAATTGATGATGTCCCAGCGCTCATCGTCGGTGAGCGTGTCGCCGAAAGCAGGCATTGGAGAATTTTCAATGCCATGTGTGACCCACCAATAGAGATCGCCAGCCGTATGCAAGGCTGTGTGCGGCGCAGAAAGATCGGCTGGCTTTATCGGCAAGCTTGCCGCCAAGGGCCCGTCACCGTGGCCGCTCGTCCCATGACAGCCGGTGCAATTGTCCTCATAATGTTTGAGGCCAGCGGCGATCGAGCGTGCCGCATAAGGAATGTCCGTCGTGAGGTAGGTATCCGGGTAGGCCTGCACCGAAATGGCCGGAAAAGCGAGACCTCCGCCTGCGATTGCGGCGATGGCGCCCGCACCAAGCGACACATTTTTTGGCAATCGGAACCAGGCGGGCCGCAGCTGGGGCACCAGGCTGATGGCGAGTACTCCTAGGCCAGCCAAGCTCAACGCGATTCCGCCAATGAAGCGGGTTGGAACCCACGGAATGGCCCACGTCGCAGCGAAGGAGAAACGGAATGGCAGCGGCCAGACAATGTTCTCGTGCTCGGGAGGTGCCAGCCCCGCCATATCGGAGGCAATCACGACGATGAGAACGGCAAAAACAGTCTCGAGCTTGACCCTGTTGGCGTAGCTCAGAAATGTTGGATCGCTGGGTTTCAGCTCGAGAAGGGGCAAAAGGTGGCGTTGGAGGCCGCTCGCGATGAACAGCACGCCGCCGAGGAAAGCGAGCTTAAGGATCAGCAGCCGCCCATATTCCGTTCCGATCAATCCGGGAAAATTGCCAACCAGGAACCAAGTGAGCAGAGCACCGGTCAAAAGGATGATGCCCATTGCGACGGTTGCAACCTGCGAAAACCGGCGCAGAACGAGGGCCGCAACGCGCCGCGTGTCATCCGGGACGGGACCGGCGCCGATCAGGAGAATAAGAGCCGGAAGCCCGCCGAGCCAAAGGCTTAGTGCCAGACGGTGAGCGATAGCCGATAGAATGCCGGCAATTTGCGCATCAAGGGTGACCGGGTGGCTGGCGAATGGCACGGTGGCGAGATTGGCAGCAGAGATAAGTGCGGCTGCCAGCAAGGCGACGTCCGAGACCTGAGTGTTTTTGAGCATGACCCAGGCAATTGCCGCGGGCACACAAGCTGCCGCAGCCAAGCCGATCTCAACGATTTCGATATGGCCAACCCCAGTCTTGAAAAGGAAGGTCTCGACGATCGATCCATCGACCGCAAAGACTCCAACTTGGGCGGCAGCAGCAGCAGCGCCAATCACCCCCGCCACGGTTGCAATGGCACTGACGATCGAGGCCACCAAAACGGCCAGCACCACTCGCCGGCGCCAAATGGCGCCTCCGGCCGGGACGAGTGCGTCGCGCGTGTACCAGACTAAGGCCCCCGTCCCGACGGTGGTGGCCGCCCCCAATGTTCCAAACGCGCGGACAACAGCGAACGGATCAATCATCACTGGCTTCTACGCCGGATTTTTGATCGTGAAGGTAAGCTTGTCTTCGACGACATGACCGTCAACGGACAAGACGTGGAACCCGATATTGACTGGGCCGGCGGGCAAGTTGTCCGGGAGCGTAACTATAAGCTCACGCTTATCAGAACTATCGCCGCGCGCGGTCAAAGAAATCTGGGCACCTTGCGCCGGGATGATCCAGAATTTCGCAAAGGCAGGCTCGACAGCCTCATTGAACCAAAGCTTTATCTCTTTAGGAGCCGTATCCAGCACAGCGCGGGCTGAGGGCTCGGACCGCACGAGCCGCGAATGAGCGGCGACTTCGGAGATTCCCAAGCCAAACCCAAACAATAAAACAAAAATGAGCAGCGCCTGCCCCCCCTTCCTCAGGCTGATTGCGGGTCTCATTTAATAGCTCCTCGTTTCCTCAGTTAGTTATGCCGCCGGATGATTTCTACTCAGCGCGTTAGGCTTTGTTAGGAACCAGTAACGCGTGGCGCTAGCATCCTCTTTGTTCTAAATCAAATGCTCAGAGGCTTCTGGCGATTTTAAGCGTGACAAAAAAGCCATAGTCCTTATCCAAACGCACGTGGCAAGCACCGATCGTTTGACAAAACCTCAATATCGCGTGAACCCTAACTCCTATAAGAACGAGCATGGAGGGAGAGTTCATGACCGGTGTTATCAAAGTTTGGGCCGCGGCGCTGATCGCAGCCTTTGCCATTACGCGTGCCGAGGCCGCAGATTTGAACCCGACGCCGGAGGAACCGCCGCCACCGCCGGCACCGCTCTTTTGGGTCCATGTTGGCGCGCTCGGGGCTTTCCCGCAGACCAACGCACAATCGACGGGCGGCGGTTTCTTCAATTACCTGCCCATACCGGCGGGAGCGCTCGGTCCTACCAATGCACAAGGTGCGATCTCCAATGTTGCGATCCGGCCAGTCTACACCCTTGGCCTTGAAATTGGCTATTACATAACGCCCAATCTCGGCATCGAATTGTCCGCTGGCATACCGCCCCTCGCGCATCTCAAGGCGACGGGCCTCACCCTAACACCGCAGCTCGGCACGAATAATCTGGGAAGCACCCGTATCGGGCCGGCGATGCTTCTGCTTCGCTATCAGTTCACCAATTTTGGACCCATACAGCCCTATCTTGGTGCCGGTGGCGTCTATATGCTCAACTTCGGCAATAACAGTGACGGCATTCTTTCCAATCTCAGCGTCAATCAGAACTTCGGTTTCGTTGTCCAAGCGGGCGCTGACTATATGCTGACACCAAACTGGGGCGTCTTCGTCGATGGCAAGAAGCTCTTCTACTCGACTGACGTTTCTGGCGACCTTCTAAATCTGGGCATCCCGATCCGCACCCATGTGCAGCTCGACCCGTGGATTGCGAGTGCAGGTATCACCTTCAAATATTGACGGACGGCTGCCTGCTCTGAAGGGGACAATCCCGGCCCATGGACTAAGACGGTTTGAGGGGGGACCATGGTTACTGCATCAAAGCGCTGTGCCTTGGCTTTGGCGGCCGCCCTCGTCGTGACTCCCCTTGCGGCAGCGGACTTGACTGCACCGGTTGAGCCCCTGCCGCCTCCACCTCCGACCTTCTTTGTGCATGCGGGGGCGCTTGGTGCTTTCTTCCAGACCAATGCCCAGCCGACCGGGGGCGGCCTATTCCTGACGGAAAACATTGCGATCCGGCCAGTCTACACTTTGGCCTTGGAAGCAGGCTATTTCATTACCCCTAATCTCGCGATTGCACTCATGACGGCAGTGCCGCCGGTTCTGCACTTTAAGGCAACCGGGTTTCCGCAAACGGCCGCCTACGGCTCTAACCTCCTTGGCAGTGCGCGCGCCGGTCCAATTATAGGGCTTTTACAATACCATTTTACTCAGTTCGGTGCCATTCAGCCTTATGCCGGTGCAGGCGTTGGCTACGGGATCAATTTTGGCAATATTAGCGATGGAATTCTTGCAAATTTCAGCCTCGATCAGAATTTTGGATTCGTCCTCCAGGCAGGTGCCGATTGGATGCTGACCCCCAACTGGGGCGTGTTCATTGACGGCAAGAAGGTTTTTCTGTCCACCGATGCGCAGGGCTTCGCGATTCCGGGATATATCCCGCTGCGCTCTCATATCACCCTCGACCCGTGGCTCGCCTCCACCGGCATCACCTTCAAATACTGACCGGCCCGCATACTAACCGGTGAATCAAGCCGCGAAGGCGGATAAAGCCGCCGCCGCTCTCGGGGATGGCTCAGTGAGCGCCCCGCGGATCATGCGGACGAGTTCGAGTTCTGATTAGCGGCTTTTGGCCCACCGCGGGAGCCCCCGGCCTTGGCAGGACGAAGAACCCAGCCGCCAATCGCGTAGCTGCCCTCCACGACCTGCCCGGCCGTGCCATTTGGCACCGTCTCGCCGGGCATCTCGAATAAAACCTCGTGCATATTGGGATCGAATTTCATTCCCAGCGGCCCGGCCTTCAACACGCCCCAGCCGCCGCGGCGATAGGCCAGAAGCCATCCATGTACCGCCCGCTCGTGCCGTCATCATGGACAATCTGCCGAGCTTCCTCCAGAATTTTTTCGCGCTGCCGGTAGCTGATTGGATAAGCAATGTACCAGCGCACGCCCCAGAGGATCGCTTCCTGTTCAAAATAGCTGCCTTTGAAATCAATCATCACGATATTCCGCCCTACCCGGTTCTGCCGGTCATACTTCAGGCGCCCGCCACAAAAGTTCGCGGCAGAAACCGCGGGAAGCCGCCCGCGAAATGCAAACTTATTTTATTAGATCGTGCGGTGAAACATAGATATGAAGACTGAACACTTCCTGAAGAAGCGATCCATATAGTAGGCTAGGAGTTTTATCATCAAAATCACAGCAAGCCACGATGTACGAAAGCCGCCGCAGGAGCCTCCGCTCATGAAACCGGCACGGCCATCCGCGGTCTGGATCGGAACGCTCGCGGCCATCTCCCTGATGATCGTGCTATTGCACAACATTCTGCTGCCTTTTGTGGCCGGGATCGCCATCGCGTATCTGCTCGCCCCTCTGGTCAGGCGGATCGAACGGCTCGGAGTGAACCGAACCCTTGCCGTGCTTGGCATCGTTGGCCTGTTCCTTGCCGGTGTTGGCGGCGTGATGGTGCTGGTCATTCCTCTCCTCGGCACGGAGCTTGCCGCTTTCGTGGAAAAGGTTCCAGAGTACATTGGCCGCCTGCAATCCCTCGCTTTTGATCCAGGGCGCCCTTGGCTGCGCAAGCTCATCGGTGAAGGACTGAGTGAAGCCGAGCAATCGGCAGGCCAGCTCGCGGGCATGACGGCCGGCTGGATCCCGGCATTTTTGCAATCGGTGTGGTCGGACAGCCAGGCGCTGATATCGATCTTCTCCCTCCTGGTTGTGGCTCCAATCGTCGCAATTTATCTGCTCAATGATTGGGAGCGGCTGAAAGCGGCGATCACCCGTTCGATTCCGGCGGCGTATCGTGAAACCATATGGGCGCTTGGGAAAGAGATCGACGACACAATCGGAGGTTTCGTGCGCGGACAGGGGACAATCTGTCTCATCCTCGCCCTTTATTACGCGCTGGCACTGCGGCTTCTGGGCCTCAACCACGGCATTCTTATCGGTCTTGCCGCTGGTCTCATCAGTTTCATTCCCTATCTCGGCTCGTTCTTGGGGCTCGTGCTATCGCTTTGCGTAGCAATGCTCCAGTTTTGGCCGGCCTGGACCTTAATTCCGGCCGTTGCTGGAGTTTTTCTCGCAGGCCAGGCGATCGCGGATTATGTACTCTCTCCTTATCTCATTGCGTCGCGTGTGCAGCTCAATCCCGTCTGGGTGATGTTTGCGATTGCGGCGTTTGGCTATCTGTTCGGTTTCGCCGGCCTTCTTATCGCTGTACCGCTCGCCGCCGCGATTGGTGTCGTCGTCCGCTTCGCAATGCGCGAAGATCTTTTGAGCCCGCCGGGACATGCATGAGCCGCCAGCCTGGATTTCGCCAAAATCATCATTCTCAAATCAAACTGTATGCCGGCTGGTTACCTAATTGATTTAGGCACTTCCGTTTACAACGCCGCCAAAGGAAAGAAAGATGCCTGGACGCTTAAAGATCTCTTCACAGGCCCGCGCCGCTGTTCTCGCGGCCGGTGTTATTGCCGCCGCATCCCCAGTGACCGCTCAGCAATGGGTCAAGACAGGCACCCTTTCGTGCGATGTGTCCGGGGGGCTTGGCATGATCATCATGCAGAAACAGGAAATGACGTGCACATTCACACCGGACGGCGGCGGCAAGATCTCACGCTATACTGGCAAGATCGAGGAATTCGGGCTCGCCCTAGGCGGCGTTCAGGAGGGTCATTTGATCTGGGGTGTTGCCTCATCTACCAATGGGGTCGCCCCCGGTGCTTTGGCTGGCACATATGAAGGCCTCGGAGCCGAGGCAACGGCGGGTGTCGGCCTGGGGGCCAATGTCCTCCTCGGCGGCAGCAACCGCGCGTTCGCCCTGCAACCGGTCTCGGTCGAAGGCCAGGTCGGACTTAATATTGCGGCAGGCGTCACGAAGGTGACACTCAGATCAGCACCATGAAGCTGTCAAGCATTTCAACCGCAAACAATTTCTCGCGGATCATGACCACCATTGACCTCGCCGGAAGAGGCCATCCCTGATGGAGAGACTTATGAAATCGAATTATTCAAATCTGCGCGCAGTGTCATTCATTGTTGTCTCGGCGCTCGCGGCGGCGCCGGCACTAGCGCAATCAAATCCACCAGCAGGAAAGGCCGCGCCAGAGTCAAAAGCCGAGGCAAAATCCGAAGCCGAAACCCAGGAGATCCTGAAGTTCTCGCAAGATGGCAACGCCGCGTTGCGGGACATCGAAGCCGCGCGGCTGGCAATATTCTACGGCAAGCCAAAATTAGCCATTGAACAGGCCGAGAAAGCAAAAATCAAAATCGAGAAGGGTCAGGAGGAAGCTGCAAAGTTTCTTTCAAATGCGAAGGCCTCCGGAAGCCGCGCGGGCAAACCAGAAATGATTCCCGTCGACGGCCAGCTCATGGTCATGGACGATTTCGTGCCAACCGACGAAAAGAAGGCCCATCTCGCGTCTGCCAATGAGCATCTCAAGAAAGGAGAGCACGAGGCAGCTCTCAAAGAACTCAATCTCAGCGACATAAAGATTATCTACAACCGCCTATGGATGCCCATCATGCCCGCGCTTAAACGGCTTGACCAAGCCCTTAAGCTGATGGATGAGCACAAATATTATGAGGCGAACCTCGCACTCAAAGCCATCGGCGATAGCCTGACGATTGAAACGGAATCCATGACCGAAACGCCCGAAAAGACCTCAAGCGAGCCCGGCACAGCGCCACATCAGGATTAAGTACGCAAAAATGTTAGCTTTGTCCTCTGCTTGCCATTTCTCGAATGGGGTTTGAATTGAGCAACAAACTGGCCGGTATCGCTGGCGCGATTTCTACACTTTCGACTATAGGTTCCGTGGATGCCGCGCAGGCGCGAGAAGCCGCCGAACTTCTAGCGCCGCGGTCCTATGAGGAATTACTGAAGCCCATTCCAAACGCGCTCTCACTCATCAAGGCCGCCGATGAGCTGACACTGGCCCGCGAGAGGGCAGAGGCAGAAAAGCGTCCAAAAGCACGCTTTGCCCAGTATTGGGGCTGGGGATATCCAGCTTATCACCATCATCACCACCACCATCATCATAATTTTTATCGCCGCTGGTATCACCATCACCATCACCATCACCATCACCATCATAATTTTTATTATCCTTATTATCCCCGCTGGTGAATTTGGGCGGAAACCTTATTTTAGCGTGCCGCTGGCGCTCGCGGCGGCAGAGAGGTGATTTGCCAGACTAATGACGTTTGGTCCCGGTTCTGATACAGTTGAAATAAGAGGCTATGGCCGAATTGGTATCAGGAGCCATCTTGGAATGAAAATATCGAACTTCGCTTCGATTTGGGCATCAATAGGGTCCTGGGCGAGTAGACCGAAGGAATCTCATCTCCTCGGCCTCTCCCAGAACCCAATAAGAAGGATCCCGGCATAGGCAGCCCCTGATGCCCGCTCCTGACTTCCGGTACGTATCGATTAATCGGGCTTCCGGAATATGGCAGAGCCGATGATGCCTGCGGCCAAGCCGCCAATCACGGGTGCGCTCCAGAAGAACCATAGCTGATCGATATAGGCTTTGCCTGCAAAGATCGCCGGGCCGGTGGCGCGGGCGGGATTGAAACAGCCGTTGGTGACTGGGATTCCAACAAGGAGAATGAGGGTCAAGGTCAAACCGATCGCGAGCGGCGCGAAGCCAGAAGGTGCGCCCGCCGAGGTCGATCCCAGAACGACCAATACAAAGAAAAAGGTCGAAACGGCTTCTATGATAGCGCCGGAAACCATATTGTAATGGTCAGGGCTCAAATCGCCATAACCATTCGATGCGAAGCCATCGAGAATAAAGCCGGGCTGGCCTTGCGCCACAATTTTGAGCACCGCTGCCGCCGCAATCGCCCCGGCAACCTGAAAAACGATATAAGGAACGACATCACGAAAAGGGATCCTCCGCCCGGCCCAGAGGCCGAGGGTGATCGCCGGGTTGAAATGTGCGCCGGAGATATGCCCCAAGGCATAGCCCCCTGTCACAACGGTGAGGCCGAACGCCAGCGCGACACCGAGGAAGCCTATGCCCAGTTGCGGATAGGCGGCGGAAATGACAGCGCTGCCGACGCCCCCGAAGACAAGCCAAAAAGTGCCGATAAATTCCGCGATCACGCGCTTGCCAACATGCATAGGCTGATCCTCCAAATATAAAAATCAAAAACGAAACTGCTACGCCGGAAGACTCTTGGCTGACCCGGCGTTTGAATTAAATGGTGCGATACTGCGCCATAAGCTAGTTCCGGAAGCCAGGTATTCAAACAAATTGTAAGCCTAGCTCTTGTCATCCGAAGCGGCCCACTCCACCCATTCCGCCACTTTGCACATCAATGCCGGGGGGGGGACGTCCATCGCCAGGACTTGCGTCTTCCTTCATCAGAAGGTTGGGACAAGTATCAGCCATTCATCCGTTTTTCCCGGGATGATGTCCGCTTGCGCGCATCCAGCGCTAAAGCGATGAGGGACGCGCCGCCAACCGCCAGATCGATTCCCACGAAAAGACCAAGCACCCAGACGAGGGTCCCGGGCAAGCCAGAGATAATGATACCAGCGAGAATCAGATCAATGGAGCCATTAGCCATCATCCATTCCCATTTCCCCGACGCCTCGCGGCGATGTGCGAGGGCGAGAATAATACTTAAAATGCCGTCAGCCATGAAAAAAACAATCAGTACATGAGTCATTGTGAGCAAAGTCTCGGGTGCGGCGTCATTTTGAAGCGGCTTCCATAATAACACGGTCCCAGCAATCAGAGCCGTGAACGCCGAAAGAAGCGACCATTCAAATCCTGGAGCCGTTCGCGCGCTGAGTGTGGAGACAAGTCCCATGATCCCAGCAATCATCAACGTCCATCCCAGCAACATCGTAGCGGCGCGATCAGCAATGGTAGGAACGAGGAAGATAGCTCCAAGTCCAAGCACGCTTAAAATGATACCCTCGGTCAGAAAAGGGCGCCAATGATTACTCATCGATTGCGGCATGCCGGTTGGTGCCCTGGTATTCGGCAATGGTCGTGACGGAGACACAATTCACCTTCCTTCGTTTCTGGCGGGGTCCTCATGGACCCCAGTGTAATAAGTGCCCAGCTCAGGCTTCCTGCTGGTTGCGGGTTTTGCCTCTCCCGGCAAGGGGAAAGCCATTCGAGGAGCGCAGCTTCGAAGAAATACAGTGCTAGTGGCCCGAGTCATTTAAAAAGTAGGATATAGATGGGGCTGCCGCAAAGTCACCATTCCGTGGTAAAATGAGAAAATCGAAAACTGGAAAATCAATGAGTTACGAGCTCCAATTTCTCTGCCTTCCAAAATTTGCGACAGGCCCTGTCGAGGGCGGAAAGCTGAAGCAACCGGACGCGCTTCCGATTCTGCCGCAGGTGCGGCGCCGGCGCGAGACTATCAAGGCAAGCATGCCGCGCGTGCGGATCAAGGATTTGCTGCAGGATGTCGACAAATGGTGTGGTTTCATCCGCGCCTTCTCGCCGCGTGACGGGTACGAGCCCCGCCACGGTGACACCTATCGTCTGCTGCTCCCTAATCGCTCGCGGCACGAATCTCAGTCTTGCCGCCATGAGCCACAACGTCGGCAACTTACTGGCGAGTAACTGTAGAACATCAATCGTTGGTTCCTGCGCGAGGCAATACTGAAGGAGGTCAACACGATTTTGGTTGACCATCACCATGGAGCCTGCTGTCAAACGCCGCGCTGATCTGGAATACGGTCCATATCGGCCGCATCGTTGCTCAACTCCGTGCCGCCGGAAACATCATCTACAACGAGGACTTCGCCCGAGTCTCGCCGCTCTTTCGCAGGCAATTTCCTACCTCCCCGGGTCAGTTCTGAACGGAAATCAACATTCATGAAAATGTTCAACTGCTTTTTGTTGCTCCAGAATAGCTGAGGACCTAACAGTCAAGTTAAGGCCAAGGTTAAAAAATAATTCTTGTGTTTATATCATTATCATGTATTATTTTTTCATATATCGTCATACTCGCAGAGGAGCAGCCAATGCCTGCCAGATTATTGCTTCGGCGAGGGTTTCTGGGATTTGCGTTAGTAGCATTCTCCCAAGGTACAAATGCTCAGGTTCTGTTTGCTCAACCTGAAACGCCGCCTCAATCATTGCAAGTCAATCAAGGCAGCGCAAATCCCCCGGTTCTTGTCGCTCAACTTGGTGCGCCACTTCAATCTCCGCAGACTCAATCAAAGCAGCTCACCCCTCACGCTGACCCGCTGCCTCAGATCAATCTTCAAGGCTTACTGGATATTTTCCAGGGCATCGTGGATATTCTCTTGGGTAACGTCAGCGCTGGCAGAGCCCTTATCTTAGAGGGAGCGCATCTCCTGGTAAGTGACCATTAATCGGGAGGGCATCTAAAGCGAAGCGTTGACGCAAGTCGGCAGATATTCGCTGGCCAGAATGGTTTGAACTCATTGATCTATTGCTATCCCTCGCTCATAGCCGAACGGCCAAAGCGGTTTTGATCTATGGTTATGTTATTGAGGACCGATATCATATGCTTGAGCGCCTGGCCGCGCCGCCGGGACTAACATCAATATCCTTCTCTGTAACACGATCGCGATAGCGCCAAGTATTTCTGTCGAACAAGTATTTCTATCGAAAATGCGAGCACACGAAAATGTAAGCCTTACAAGGATATTAGCTAACGATGTCAGCTGCTGCAAAGGGCCTGTTAGGAGCAAAGCTTTTTGCCAACCTGACCCGGGGCTTTTTGATTTCTATCGGGACATTTTCTGTCTGGTGGGGGATGAGCACCTATCCAATTTTCTGGCATGATTCCCGCCTCGAACACGCAGCTGACAGCATCATCAATG
>Ga0070738_10000928_pt1 | contig 70714 bp, 73 predicted proteins | sample Coa_R2_2_FD_66446 | JGI IMG/M metagenome (GOLD analysis project Ga0070738, IMG submission 66446) | Surface soil microbial communities from Centralia Pennsylvania, which are recovering from an underground coalmine fire - Coalmine... | ecosystem: Environmental > Terrestrial > Soil > Unclassified ... | reverse complement strand
CTCGGCCCGCGCAAGTTCAACGACGGCGACGCGGTCAAGGAGGGCCAGGTCCTCTTCGCCATCGAGCCCGACACCTACCAGGCCGCGGTCGACCAGAGGACGGCGCAGCGCGACGCCGCGAAGGCCGCGCTCGCCAACGCCGACGTCCAGTTCAAGCGCGCCGGCGAGCTGCTGCGCACCAACACCGGCACGCAGGCGGTCTTCGACCAGCGCCAGAGCGAGCAGCTGCAGGCCCGGGCGGCGCTCGAGGAGGCCGAGGCGGCGCTGCGCGACGCCGAGATCAACCTCTCCTACACCGAGATCCGCTCGCCCATCACCGGCCGCGTCGGCAAGGCCGCGGTCTCCCCCGGCAACCTCGTCAGCCCCGATTCGGGCGTACTCGCCACCGTGGTGACGGAGAGCCCGATGCGCGTGCTGTTCTCGGTGACGCAGCGCGAGCTCCTGGAAGCGCGCCGGCAGGGCGGCGGCGCCGAAGGGCTGGTGGTGCAGCTGCGGCTGGCCGACGACAGCATCTTCCCTGAAAAGGGCAAGCTCGATTTCCTCGACGTCGTGGTCGACCCCAAGACCGACGGCCAGACCGTGCGCGCGGTATTCGACAACAAGGATAACCTGCTGACCGACGGCCAGACGGTGCGCGTCGTGCTCGAAGCCGAGAAGCCGCCGATGGTGGTGGCAATCTCCGAGGCCGCGGTCGCGCTCGACCAGGGCGGCGCCTACGTCTTCGTGGTCAACGACAAGAACGTGGCCGAGCAGCGGCGGATCAAGGTCGGCACCTCGCGCGACGGCCTGCTGGCCGTCGAGGACGGCCTCAAGGCCGGTGACAAGGTCATCGTCCAGGGCCAGCAGCGGGTGCGCGCGGGCATGACCGTGGCGCCGACCGACGCGCCGGCCCCGCCTTCCATGCCGAACCGGTAGGCCGTCATGACCATTTCCTCGGTCTTCATCCGCCGGCCGCGGCTCGCCTTCGTCATCTCCGCGGTCATCACCATCGCGGGTCTGATCGCACTGGGCGCCCTGCCGGTGGCGCAGTTCCCCGACATCGTGCCGCCGCAGGTCAAGGTCACGACCTTCTATCCCGGCGCCTCGGCACAGGCGGTCGAGGAGAGCGTGGCGCAGGTGATCGAGGCACAGGTCAACGGCGTCGAGCGGATGATCTACATGAAGTCGATCTCCGGCGGCGACGGCAGCTACAGCCTGACCGTCAGCTTCGAGGTCGGCTCGGACCCCGACCTCAACACCGTCAACGTCACCAACCGCGTCAACCAGGCGTTGGCGACCCTGCCACCGGAGGTGCAGCGCCAGGGCGTGACCACCAAGAAGCAGTCGTCGGCGCTGCTGCAGTGCATTGCCTTCTTCTCGCCCAAGGGCACGCGCGACGCGCTGTTCCTGTCGAACTTCGTCACCATCAACGTGCTGGACGACATCAAGCGCGTGGCGGGCGTGGGCGATGCCTCGCTGTTCGGCGCGCTCGACTACTCGATGCGCGTCTGGCTGAAGCTCGACCGCATGTCGAGCCTCGACATCACGGCCAACGACGTGGTGAAGGCCGTACAGTCGCAGAACGTCCAGGCCGCGGTCGGGCTGGTCGGCGCGGCGCCGCTGATGGGCCCGGTCGACTTCCAGCTCAACATCAGCACCCAGGGCCGCCTGACCGACGTCAAGGAGTTCGAGAACATCGTCGTGCGCGCCCTGCCCGACGGCAGTCTGGTGCGTATCAAGGACATCGGCCGGGTCGAACTCGGCGCCAAGACCAGCGACCAGGCGGCGCGCTACAACGGAAAGCCGTCGGCCGGCATCCAGATCTACCAGCTGCCGGGCGCCAACGCCCTCGCCACCGCCCAGGGCGTGCGCAAGCTGATGAAGGAGCTGGAGCCGCGCCTGCCGGACGACGTCTCCTACGACATCCTCTACGACACCACGGTGTTCGTCCAGGCGACCATCGAAAGCGTCAAGCACACGCTGATCGAGGCGTTCGTGCTGGTCGCCATCGTGGTCTTCGTCTTCCTCGGCAACTTCCGCGCCACGCTCATTCCCATCATCGCCGTGCCGGTCGCGCTGATCGGCACCTTCGCGGTCATGCTGGCTCTGGGCTTCTCCGCCAACACCATCTCCCTGCTGGCTCTGGTGCTGGCGATCGGCATCGTGGTCGACGACGCCATCGTCGTCGTCGAGGCGGTCGAGCACATCCTCGAGCACGAGCCCGAGCTCACGCCGGCTGAGGCGACGGAGAAGGCGATGGGCCAGGTCACCGGACCGATCATCGCCATCACGCTGGTGCTGCTGTCGGTGTTCGTGCCGACCGCCTTCATTCCGGGCATCACCGGCCAGCTCTACAAGCAGTTCGCGGTCGCGGTGTCGGTGTCGATGGTGATCTCGGCGATCAACGCCCTGTCGCTCACGCCCGCGCTGTGCTCGCTGATCCTGCGCCACAAGAAGAAGCCGACCGGCCTCATGGCCTGGCTGCAGGGCGGCATCGACAAGACCCGGGACGGCTATGTCAGGCTGGTCACGCCGATCACCCGCCGTGCCTTCATCGCCCTCATCCTGGTGGCAGCCTTCATCGGGGGCACCGTCGGCGTGGGCTCGCTGGTGCCGTCGGGCTTCCTGCCCGAGGAGGACCAGGGCGCGTTCATGGCCGAGCTGCAGCTGCCCGAGGCCGCCTCGACCAGCCGCACGCTCGCGTCGCTGACCCAGGTCGAGGGCCTGATCCTCGGGCGGCCGTGGCTGCAGAGCCTGTTCACGGTGAGCGGTTACAGCCTGATCGACGGCCTCGCCCAGTCCAACCGCGCGCTGGTCGTGGTGGCGCTGAAGCCGTTCGCCGAGCGCCGCGACCGCAGCCTCTCGGTGTTCGCAGCCCTCGGCGAGCTCAACAAGGCGTTCCGGCAGATTCCGTCGGCCAACGTCTTCGCCTTCAACCTGCCCCCGATCATGGGTCTCGGCAATTCGTCGGGCTTCGAGTTCCAGATCCAGAGCCTGACCGGCGCCCCACCGTCGGAGCTGGCGCAGGTCGCGCGCGCCCTGATGGTGGCGGCGCAGAACGTCCCCGAGCTGACCGGCGTCTTCACCACCTACGGTGCTGCGACGCCGCAGATCTACCTCAAGCTCGACCGCGAGCGGGCGCAGACGCTCGGCATCCAGATCTCCGACATTTTTTCGGCGCTGCAGACCGCGATGGGCGGCAACTACGCCAACGACTTCAACCTGTTCGGCCGCACCTGGCAGGTGAAGATCCAGGCCGATGCCGACGAGCGCAAGAAGGTCGACGACGTGTTCCGCGTGCGCCTGCGGACCTCCTCCGGCGATCTCGTGCCGCTGCAGGCCGTGGCCGACGTGCAGCTCATCACCGCGCCCGGCTCGGTGATCCGCTACAACAACCTGCGCTCGGTGACGATGCAGGGCGCGCCGGCGCCGGGCTTCTCGACCGGCCAGGCGATCGCCGCCATGGAGCGGCTGGCCAAGCAGACCCTGCCGACCGGCTACACCTACGCCTGGACCGGCACCGCCTTCCAGGAGAAGGCCGCGTCCGGTCAGACCGGCTTCATCCTCGGCTTGGCGCTGGTGTTCGCCTATCTGTTCCTTGTCGGCCTCTACGAGAGCTCGGCCATCCCGGTCGCGGCGCTGCTGTCGGTGACGGCCGGCCTGTTCGGCGCCGTCCTGGCGCTCCTCATCAGCGGCCTGGACAACAACATCTTCGCCCAGATCGGCATCGTCGTGCTGATCGCGCTCGCGGCCAAGAACGCCATCCTGATCATCGAGTTCGCGATGGAGCAGCGCGCCCATGGCGAGGACATCGTCAAGGCCGCGACCAACGCCGCGCATCTGCGGTTCCGGGCGGTGATGATGACGTCGTTCGCCTTCATCCTCGGCCTGGTGCCGCTGGTGATCGCCACCGGCGCCGGTGCCGCCACCCAGCGCGCCGTCGGCACGGCCGTGTTTGGCGGCATGCTGGCCGCCTCGTTCCTCGGCATCTTCGTGATCCCGGGCCTCTACGTGTCCTTCCAGTGGGCCCGCGAGAAGATCAAGGGCCTCGGCAAGGGCAAGGCCCCGGCGAAGTCCGCCGTCGAATAGGCTAGCGCTGGCGGGAGTCCACAAGAGTCCACTCGGATGTGGACCGGTTGGATGCCGATGGCAGAAGGGTTTTAGGCCAGGAGTCCACGAATCCACCCATTCTGTCCCAACTGAAAAACACCCCTCATCGGACCGCGCCACTCCAGTGGCGCTCATGACTCTGATTGCGCCACGGGAGTGGCGCGGTCCGATGACGAAGATCATGCGCGCGACAATGCATGAGCGCGCTCCGAACACCTATTAAGGGCAATGGCTTCGACGATTGACGAGCAATGCGCACTGGGAATCGCGGTCCATTGCCCGCGATGAGACTCGGAAACGAGCCCTTATCCACAGGCTTTTACGGCCGTTTCTGCTGGGGCACGCCCCAGCAGAAGATTTACGGCCGGTCAGATGCCGCCTCGAGGCGGGCGCGGAGGGCCGCGTCGTGGATCGTCGTGTCCTGCCCCTTGGGCGCGATGCGCACGGCCGCTTCGAGGCTGGTCTGCTGGCGCCATTCGTCCCACGGCCGCGCGCGGCCGTCGGAGCCGACCTGGTCGAGGCCCCAATAGAGCTCGAGGTGATGGCCGTCGGGATCGAGGAACTCGACCGCGACCTGGCACCCGGCGCGGCGGCGGCCGTTGAAGGTGATCTTGGTGCCGTGCGCGACGAGATGGTCGCGGGCCCGAATCACCTCGTCGATTGTGGCCAGCTCGAAGGCGATGTGGTGCAGGCTCTTGCCGTTGGCGGCGTCGCCCCCCTTGCCCGTACCTTGGTCGCCGACCAGCGCCAGACAGTGGTGATCGCCGTTGCAGCGCAGGAACACCATCCCGCCCGGCATCATCGAGGCGTCGTAGACGTCGGAGACCTGGAAGCCCAGCACCTCGGTGTAGAACTTCTTCGAGCGCTCGATGTCCGAGACGAAGATCACGGCATGCCCGATCTTGCGGACGGCGAAGGGCGGGTTCATCAGAGCCTCCCGTTGCGAAACCATTTGAGGGCGTCGTCCAGCCGGTCGTCACCCCAGAACAGCTCGCCATGTACCGCAAATGTGGGCGAACCGAAAATCCCGAGAGCCTTCGCCTCTGCAGTCGCAGTGTCGTAGAGCTGGGTGATGTCATCACCGGCGGCACGTTCGAGACAGCGCGCGGTCTGCTGCCCGACCTCGGCCAGGCTTTGCGACAGGTTCGGCTCGAGCCCGGGCTCCAGCCCGTCGGCGAACCAGCGGCGATAGCTTGACTGCAGGTACCCGATCCCCCAGCCCTCGGCCAAGCCGAGGATGGCGAGCCGGTGCGTCAGGTCGAATTCCTTCAGCGGATAGGGAACCGGCACCCGGGCCGCGAGGCCGTACATCTGCGCCCGCCGCTCGATGTCACGCCACATGTACGCGGTCTTCACCGGCTTGCCGGCGAAGGGGATGTTGTTCTGCTCGCGCATGATGGCGCGCACGCTGAACGGCCGCCAGTTGAAGCGCACGCCCTCGGCCTCGGCCAGTTTGGGCAGGCGCGACACCGTGAGATAGGTGTAGGTGCTGCCGGTCGAAAACCAGAAATCAATCGCTTGGGCCACAGCCTGCCTTTCGCCGAGTCAGGCGGCCATAATGCCTGCAACGAGCAAGAGGGCGAACAGTGGATCGGCAGCGGGCGGCCGCAAGCGGACCGCCTCACTGCACGAGGCGCGGCAGGAACATCAGCTGAAGCGCCATCGCGGCGGCCATCGCCGCGACCAGCGCCCCGAGAGCCAGTCCCAAGGCGCGGCTCGGCTCGGATTGCGGTGGGCAGCTCTCGTGCCCGGTCTGCCGGTCGATGTGCGTCGCCTGATGCCACGCCAACGCTCCGCACACCAACACGGCGACCAGCGGCACAAGGGTCGAGGACCACACGGCGACGCGCCTCAGAGTTGCGGGAAGACGCGCGGCCAGGCGGTTTGCGGAGGCGGCGTTCGATACAAGCGCCGGCTGGCCTGCTGCCGCTCGGCCTCGTCGATGGCCGCGATCAGCGCCGCGCGGTCGAAAGGCCGATCGAGGACCGGGGCGTGAGCATGCTCGGGCGGCAGGACCGCATCGCAATCCGGCACCAGCCACACGAACGGCACCGATTCGGCGGCTAGCCCATCCGCAATCGATGTGGCTCCCGGCATCCCGATCTGGAGCAACGCACAGTCGATGGGGCAGCGGATCGTGGATCTTGCGATGAGCTGCTCGGCTTCCTGGCGGGAGGCAGTGGGACCGACCACCGCGTAGTCCAGCTCGCGCAACAAACGCTGCAGCCGCAAGGCCGCTGGGACGTCATCCCAGGCGATCAGGACACGGGCGCGGGGCGGATCATTCGCGGCTTTCTGTATCGGCAGCATCCGAGGCAGCGGGAGCGGCCCCGACTGCTGGTGCGGCAGCACGGTGAACCGTGCACGTCGCGCGAAGGACGATGGGGAAAGCGGCTCCTGCGGCAGGGGCAGGGAAGCAGCTGACCCGGTGGGCATGGCTGAACCTCCTTGCTGTACTGAACTTCCGGCTGCGAAGGAGGCGCCGGTGGCGCCTCCTTGCGGTCGACCTTACTGCTGCTGGGTGATGGCCCGCTGGCCGGAGTCGGCCTCGATGCGGATGGCACGCGCCTTCTTCTCCTCGGGCAGCTCGCGCTTGAGGTCGATGCTCAGCATGCCGTCGACGAGACGGGCACCCGTGACCTTGACATAGTCGGCGAGCTGGAAGCGCCGCTCGAAGTCGCGGCTGGCGATGCCGCGGTAGAGATATTCCTTCTCCTGCGCCGACGGATGCGCATGGCCGCTGATCAGCAGCTCGTTTTCCTTCTGAGTGATGTTCAGCTCGGCCTCGGAAAAGCCCGCCACGGCCATGACGATGCGATAGGTGTCCTCGCCCGTCTTCTCGATGTCGTAGGGCGGATAACCGGACGGGCCGGTCTGGCTGGCCACCGAATCGAGCAGATCGAAGACCCGATCGAAGCCGATGGTGGCGCGATAATAGGGAGAGAAGTCAAAATCCGTACGCATGATGCATCCTCCTTGGAGCGATGGTTGCGACCCGGCCCCCCGAAGGGCGACCGGCGAATCTGGCGATCGATTTAGGAGCGCGTCCGCGGGCGTCAAGAGGCCGCGGATTGCTCTTCACGCTTTTTCGGGAACTCCATTTCCGCGAACCGCGTTGGAGGGTTCCCGGAGAGCGAGAGGTGGACAGGTTCGCCGAGATTCGAGCGAAGCGGGAAGCAGCCCGTCGGGCGCGCAGACTGGCCTGGAGCGTGACCGACGACGTCATCCGCGACCGCATGCTGGCGTTCGCGAAAGAACTCGAGGCCGAGGCAGACGCCTTGGCATGGGGCCGCCGTTCGATGGAGCCGGAGACCGGGACGGTTCAGTAAACAAGTCAGCAATCCTGCCCGATCCTGTCGCGCCCGATCGGGTCGCGCTCGAACGGTGGGATCAGGGCGATAGCCGATCCCACCGTCGGTCCGTCAAGACATCAAGCGGCAACCTGCAAGGCGGCTTCGGCGAGATGCGGACGCTGCACGGTGCCCGCGCCGACGCCCGGGAGGCCCCGATAGATCGCGAGATAATCGCGCACCATGCGCTCGACCGTGAAGCGGCTTTCGAACACCGCGCGTACCTTGCGGCGATCCAGCTCGGGCAGGCGCTTCACCGCGGCCACCGCCTCGTCGACGTTGCGGACCACGAAGCCTGTGATGCCGTCGTCCACGACTTCGGGCACCGAACCGGCGCGGAATGCAATCACCGGGGTGCCGCACGCCATGGCCTCGATCGAGACCAGGCCGAACGGCTCCGGCCAGTCGATCGGGAACAACAACGCGCGGGCGTTGCCCAGGAACTCCGCCTTCCGACGCTCGTCGATCTCGCCGACGAACTCGACGTTCGGATGCTTGGCCACCAGAGGCGCCACGACATCGTCCCAATAGGCCCGGTCGACGCGATCGATCTTGGCTGCGATCTTGAGCGGCAGGCCGGCGCGCGCGGCGATCTGGATGGCTCGATCGGGACGCTTCTCCGGCGCGATGCGGCCGAGGAAGGCGAGATAGCCGCCCGCAGGGTCGCGGTTGAACGGAAGCAGGCCCCGGGGCAGCCCGTGATAGACGTTGCCCACCCAGTTGACCCGCCGCGGCAGCGGCCGGCGCTGGTCGCGCGAGATCGACACCACCGGCATGTCCGGGAAGGCGGAGAAGAGCGGTCTGAGATCGGGGAGGTCGAGGCGGCCGTGCAGAGTCGTGACCGTGCGATCCGCAAAGTCCTGCACCAGCGGGAAGTGCAGCATGTCGATATGGAAGTGCAGCACGTCGAATTCGTCGGCCCGGCGTCGCACCTCCTCCAGCATCACGAGATGATAGGGCAGCGGATCCTTGACGACGGGATTGAGCCGCAAAGCGATGTCGCTGCAGCGGATCAGCTTGGCGGATGTTCTGGAATCACCGCTGGCGAACAAGGTGACGTCGTGTCCCTGACGCACCAGCTCCTCGGTAAGGTATGAGACGACCCGCTCGGTTCCCCCGTAGAGCTTGGGCGGCACGCTTTCGGCGAGCGGTGCGATCTGGGCGATTTTCATCAGCAAAGACCTCCTCGAATGAGCGAAGTTTCGACAACGAAAATGCGCGGCCAAAGGCCCGCGCCTCATCGAGTTAGGGGCGGCTCTTGCAAGTTCAAGTCCCGCGCGCCGCGCCGTGTCGGGACACGGCGCACCGTTCTTGAAATCCAAGCCTGCCGGCTTAATTAGTCGTTCGGGCAGCCCATGCGGGTGCCTGTAGTGATTTCCGTGGTTGTCGCTTCGAAAGGAGGATGGCTATGGCGACACTCGACATCGGTAAGACCGCATCATTCCGATCGCGGCGACTGGGCGGGCGGGATGCTGGGCCGGTCGCAGACAATGAAGGGCGGCAGCTGGCCAATTCCGGCCGTGGCGATCCGACACTGAACCGCAGCTATCGCTTCGGCGCTCCGCCGTGCCGGATCTATCGGCCTTCGCCGTCGCCTCTGCAATCGGCCCGCAAGCCGGCGCGTTGGCGCCTCGAGTTCGACCATGGGTCGCATCCGTACACCCAGCTGGACCTGTCCTTCCCCAGCTTGGATGCGGCCGTGAGCTATGCCGAGAGCCACGGACTCCGCTACGTCGTCACCGATCCGCCGGCGCGTCGCTTGACGCAGCCGGTGCTTCACATCCAGCCAGCGAATGGAGACATGCTATGGTTGACTTGAAGTCTCTCGTGCCGTGGCGGAACAACAGTGTCACGGCGCCCGCGATGCGGGGCGATTTCTTCGATCCGTTCGTCAACTTCCGGCGAGAGGTCAATCGGATGTTCGACGACTTCTTCGACGGCGCCGGCTGGAGCGGCTCGGGCCGCTCCGGGATGATGCCGGCGGTCGACGTCCACGAGGACGAGAAGGAGCTCGTCGTTACGGCCGAGTTGCCGGGCGTCAGCGAGAAGGACATCGAGGTCAATCTCGCGGGTGATATGCTGACCATCAAGGGCGAGAAGAAGTCGGAGCACGAGCACAAGAACGGCGACAGCTGGCGCATGGAACGCCATTACGGGTCGTTCGAGCGCGTGATCGACCTGCCCTTCGACGTAAAGGACGGCCAGGTCGATGCCAAGTTCAGCAACGGCGTGCTGAGCGTGCGCATTCCGAAGCCGGCCGACCTCCAGCGGTCGACCCGCAAGATCGAGGTGAAGGCCGGGTAGAGAGCCTCGCTCCGTTGCAACTTCGAGCGGCGCGTGTCCGGTTCGACCGGGCACGCGCCTCGACGCGACCGATGCCGTCGCCCTTCCCTCTTCAAGCTCAGAGCGTCATCATGGTGCGATCGAGCGCGGGGAGTGAGAACGTGGCGAGAGCACCCAGCAGATTGTCGGCCAGTGACGCGGTCAAGCAGATGGCCGACAAGCGGCTCAAAGCGCGCGATCTGGTCGAGGCGTGTCTCGACCGCATCGAGGCGCGCGAGGGCGAGGTCCATGCCTGGGAGGCGATCGACGCCGAGGGCGCCCGCAAGCGGGCCGACCAACTCGACAAGCGGGCGAAGCCGGTCGGGCCGCTGCACGGCATCCCGCTGGCGGTGAAGGACATCATCGACACCAAGGTCCTGCCGACGACCTGCGGCTCGCCGATCTATCGCGACCGGATGGCCGGCCGCGACGCCACCTGCGTCACGCAACTCATGCAGGCGGGCGCGATCATGCTGGGCAAGTCGGTGACCACAGAGTTCGCCGGCGGCCATGCCGGCAAGACGCACAATCCGCACAATCTGCGCCACACGCCAGCCGGCTCCTCATCGGGCTCGGCCGCGGCGGTCGCCGACTTCATGGTGCCGATCGGCTACGGCACCCAGACCTCGGGTTCGGTGATCCGGCCGGGCGCATTCAACGGCGTGGTGGCTTACAAGGGCACCTACGGCTGGGCCGACCTCACCGGCGTGAAGACCTATGCCAGGAGCCTCGACACGTTGGGCTTCTTCGCCCGGGAGGCCAACGACCTCGCGCTGGTTCGTGCCGCGTACGGCCACGCACCGGCCGATCCGCCGGCCCGGGGGGAGGCGCCGCGCATCGGCTTCTGCCGCACCCGCTGGTGGGAGATGGCCGATCCCTACAATCGGAAGAACATCGAGGCGGCTGCCAAGACCTTACGCGCGGCCGGCGCCAAGTTGCGCGAATGGGAGATGCCGGAGAGCTGGGACCGGCTGATCGAGGCGCACAATCGCGTCATGACCAAGGAAGCGACGATCTACTACGCCGCCGAGCGCAAGCGCTTCCCGCACCTGATCTCGCCCGGCCTGACGGCCGCCCTGGAAACGGGCGACGCGGTGACCCGCCCGCAGATGGCTGACGCCAGGAAGCGCCGAGCCCGCGCGCAGGCCGACCTCGCGCGCGTGTGGGACACGTTCGACCTCCTGCTGGTGCCGGCGGCGCGCGGCGAGGCGCCGGCCGGGCTCGGCCATACCGGCGATCCGATCTTCAACCGCTTCTGGACCTTTCTCGGTCCGCCGTGCGTCGCCCTCCCTTTCAACACCGGGCCGTTCGGCCTGCCGCTGTCGGTTCAGCTCGTGGGGCCACATCGTGGCGACGACAAGCTGATCGCCTGGGCACGCTGGGTCGAGCAGCGCCTTTCGTGAAGCTCGGTCTGATAGGCTACGGCGCCATCGGCAAGCATATCGAGGCGGCCGGGTTGGAGAACATCGAGCTGGTCTCGGTGCTGGTGAAGCGGCCGCGCAATGACGGCCGACTGACCCACGATCCCGATCGCTTCTTCGCGCACAAATTCGATGCCGTCGCCGAGTGCGCCGGCCACGACGCGGTGCGCACACATGGGCAGCGCGTTCTCGACCAGGGCGCCGACCTCCTCGTCACCTCCGTAGGCGCCTTCACCGACGATGCCCTGTTCGACCGCCTGCTCGCGGCGGCCAAGGCGAACGGCCGGCGGCTGATCCTGCCCTCGGCCGGCATCGGCGCGCTCGACATATTGAGCGGCACCGCCGTCGGCGGGCTCGACAGAGTCACCGTTACGGTGCGCAAGGACCCATCGGCCTGGAAAAGGCACCATAGCCGAAGAGCGCTGCGACCTCAATTCACTCACCGCCCCGCTTGTGCTGTTCGACGGGCCGGTACGTGAAGGCGCGCGGCTCTATCCGCAGAATGTCAACATCTCCGCCGCCGCGGCAATCGCCGGCCTCGGCCTCGATTTGACCCGCGTGGTGATCGTGGCCGATCCCGGCCTCACCACCCACGTGGTCGAGCTCGAGGCGACCGGCGCTTTCGGCTGCTTTACCTTCCGCGAAGACGTCGCGGTCAGCGAGGAGAACCGCAAGACCGGCAAACTGGTCGCCATGGCGATGGTGAAGTCGGTGCGCCAGCTTGCGTCGACACTGGTGGTGGCGGCCTGACCTCCACCGAAGCACGCCTCGTGGGCGTCGATCGCCGCGAGATCGCTTTCGAAAAGGTCGATTGGTTGAACCGGGCGCCGCGAAAGATCGAATCGACGGCGACGCATGTTGCACTTGGCGATCTCGACCGTGTGCAGATCGCAGAGAAGGCGAAGGTGCTGCCCTTCTTCTTGTCGGCATCGAACCAGGAGCAACCTGTGAATCGCGCCTTGGCAAACTTACTGCCGGCAAGGCGCATGGGCTCGAACCGGCAATCCGGTAAACGTGGCTTCCGACAAGCCGATCGCGTTCAAGTCCAGGACCGACGAGAACAGCACGCCCTCGAACGCGCGGTCGCCGTCGGCCAATGCCACCAACTCCTCCTGCGAGAGGGCGCGATGGCTCATCCGACCGCGATCAGCAGGTTGCCGAGCGCGTCCTGGCGGACCGTGTCGCCCGGCTCGATGACCGTCGTGCAGTCGAGCTGCTCGAGGATCGCCGGGCCCTGGAACACCGCGTCCTTCGGCAGCCGGTCGCGGACGTAGATCGGCGTCTGATGCCAGCCGTCGGCGAACCACACGCGGCGCTCGCCGGATTGTGCCGCCCTCAGCGTCGGCGCGCGTTCGGTGGCGGCGAGCGCGGCGAGCGAGATCTCCGGCCGGGCGCCGATCACGGCGGTATGCAGGTTGACGAGCACCGGCGGGATCTCGCTGAGCTCGATGCCGAAGCGGCGCCAATAGGCGGCGGCGAAGGCCTTGTGCAGGCCGGCGACGCCAATGTCGGGTCGCTCCACCGCGACCGACAGGATGTGGCTCTGGCCCTGGAACTGCATGTCGGCGCTGTAGACGGCGCGCAGCTCCCGGATGGGCACGCCCTCGTTGCGGATGGTGGCCTCGCCCTGCTCTTTCTGCTGGGCGTAGATGCCGGCGATGTCGTCGTCGCTCACGGCCGACAGGGGCTTGTTGACCGTGCGCACATAGTCGTGCCGCAGATCGGCGACGACGCAGCCCAGCGCGTTGGTGATGCCCGGCCGCGCCGGCACCAGCACGGTCGGGATGCCGAGCTCGCGGGCGAGCGCGGTCGCGTGCAAGGGCCCGGCGCCGCCGAAGGCGAACAGCGCGAAGTCGCGCGGGTCGTGACCCTTCGACAGCGAAACCAGGCGCATGGCGCCAGCCATGCGGTCGTTCGCGATGCGCAGGATCGCGGCGGCTGCCGCGTCGGCGTCGAGGCCGAGGCGCTTGCCGACCTTGGCCGCGATGGCGGCGCGCACATGATCGAGCGTCACCGGATGGTCGACGCCCAGCAGCCGCCCGGGATTGAGCCGGCCCAGGATCAGGTTGGCGTCGGTGATGGTGGGCTCGCTGCCGCCGCGGCCGTAGCAGATCGGGCCCGGTCGCGCGCCGGCGCTTTCCGGGCCGACCCGCAGCATGCCGGCGGCATCGACCGAGGCGATCGAGCCGCCGCCCGCGCCGATCGTGTGCACGTCCACCATCGGCACGTGGATCGGCATCGCGTATTCGAGCTCCAGCTCGCCCGAGACCGTCGGGATCGCGTCCTCGATCAGGCCGACATCGGTCGAGGTGCCGCCCATGTCGTAGGTGATCAGATTGGGCTGGCCGGAGACGCGGCCGGTATAGGCCGCCGCCATCACGCCCGAGGCCGGGCCCGACATCACGGTGTTCACCGCAGCCTGCGCGATCAGCTGCGAGGAAATCGTGCCGCCATTGCCCTGCATCACCAGGATGTCTTTGTCGAATCCCTTGGCTTTGAGCTCCTTGCGCAGGCGCTCGAGGTAGCGCGCCAGAACCGGCTGCACCGAGGCATTGACCGCCGCCGTCACGCCGCGCTCGAACTCGCGGTACTCCGACAGGATGGCGTGGCCTGGCGTCACGTAGGGATTGGGCCACAGGCCGCGCACGATCTCGGCCGCGCGCCTTTCGTGCGCCGGGTTGATGTAGCTGTGCAGGAAATGGATGACGACCGCCTCGCAGCCGGCGGCGAGCAGCACCTTCGCCGCGTCGGCGACCGCCGCCTCATCGAGCGGAGTCAGGACGTTGCCGTCCGCGTCCATGCGCTCGGAGACTTCCAGCCGCAGCTCGCGGTCGATCAGCGGATGGAAGGTGCCGCGCAGACCGTAAGGCTGCGGCCGCGTGCGGCGGCCGAGCTCGAGCACGTCTCGGAACCCCTTGGTCGTGATCAGGCCGACCCTGGCAATCTTTCGCTCCAGCAGCGCATTGGTCGTCGTGGTCGTGCCGTGCACAACGGCCTGCAAGGTCTTCGGCTCGGCGCCCGCCGCGTCGAGCGAGGCCATGAAGCCGATCGCCTGGTTGTCGACGGTCGTCGGCACCTTGGCGAGCTTGACCTCGCCGGACGCCGAATCGATCGCCAGCAGGTCGGTGAAGGTGCCGCCGACATCGATGCCGACCGTGAGGGTGTTGTTCGAAGCCATGGGATCAGACCGAAAGATACTGTTCACGAAGCGCGGAATTGGCGGCGAGATCGGCCATCGTGCCGCCGAAGCGGATCTGGCCTTTCTCGATGATATAGGCGCGGTCGGCGATCGCCTCGCAGAAGCGCAGATTCTGTTCGCACAGCAGCACCGACAGGCCCTCGCGCTTGAGCGCGCGGATCGAGTGAGCCATCTCCTGCACGATGATCGGCGCCAGCCCTTCCGACGGCTCGTCGAGCAGCACGCATCTGGGATTGCCCATCAAGGTGCGCGCGATGGTCAGCATCTGCTGCTCGCCGCCCGACATGCGTCCGCCCGGCCGCTCGCGCATGCGGCCGAGATTGGGGAACAGGGCGAACAGCTTGTCGGCGTTCCAGCTCGGCGCCCCGTCCCGCGCGGGCTGGCGGCCGACCTCGAGATTCTCCATCACCGACAGCTCGGTGAAGATGCGCCTTTCCTCCGGCACGTAGCCCAGGCCGAGGCGGGCGATGCGGTACGGCGGCATGCGGTCGATGCGCGCGCCGGCGAAGCTCACCTCGCCGCGCATGGGCGGCACCAGGCCCATGATCGCCTTCATCGCCGTCGACTTGCCGGCGCCGTTGCGGCCCAGCAGCGCCACCACCTCGCCCGCCTTCGCCTCGAGCGATACGCCCTGCAGGATGTGCGCGCGGCCATAGAAAGCGTGGAGGTCGCGAACGCTCAGCATGAACGCTCCTCATCGGACCGCGCCACTCCACTGGCGCTCATCCTCCCGAGCGCCACTGGAGTGGCGCGGTCCAATGAACGCATCAATGCCCGCTCCCCAGGTACACCGCCTGCACGTCGGGATTGGCGCGCACCTCGGCGGGCAGGCCGCCGGCGATGACGCGGCCGCGGTCGAGCACGACGATGCGGTCGGCCTGGCTGAACACCACGTCCATGTCGTGCTCGGTGAACAGCACGGCGATCTTCTGCGCCCGTGCAAGGCGCGCCGCCAGCTCCATCAGCGCCACCCGCTCGCGCGGCGCCATGCCGGCGGTCGGCTCGTCCATCAGCAGCAGCCGCGGCTGGTTGGCCAAAGCCATCGCGAGCTCGACGCGCTTCAGGTCGCCATAGGCCAGCACGCCGCTCGGCCGCTCGGCCTGGTCGAGCATGCCGACCTGCTCGAGCAGGGTATCGGCCTCGGTCCGCAGCGCAGTGCCGAAGCGCGACGTGATCGAGCGCAGCCTGCCGGCCCAGCTGTAGAGCGCCATCTGCACGTTCTCGCGGACGCTGAGCGACGCGAAGGTCGCGGTGATCTGGAAGGTGCGGCCGACGCCCAGCCGCCAGATCGCGCGCGGGCTCATGCCGGTGATGTTGCGGCCCTCGAATTCGACCACGCCGCTGTCGGGCCTGAGTTGGCCGTTCAGCATGTTGAAGCAGGTGCTCTTGCCCGCGCCGTTGGGTCCGATCAGCGCCAGCAGCTCACCGGCGTCGACGGCAAAGGCAACGTCCTGGACCGCCTGCACGCCGCCGAAGGCCTTGTGCAGGCCGTCGACCTGAAGCACCGCGGTCATGCCGGCCGCCAGCGCGCATAGAGCGCCTTGAGACCACCGACCAGGCCCTGGGGGAAGACGACGACGATCAACAGGATCATCAGGCCGAGTGCGGCCCGCCAGAAATCGGTCTCGCGCGCCAGCAGGTCGCGCAGCCAGGTGAAGATCGCGGCGCCCACGATCGGGCCGGTCAGCGTCTCGACGCCGCCCAGCAGCACCATCACCAGCCCATCGGTCGACTGCGCGATCGAGACCGCCGACGGCGCGATGCTGCCCTTGGAGAAGGCGAAGATCGAACCGGCCAATCCCGCCATCGTCCCGGCGAGCACGAACGCCGCCCATTGGTAGGCGCGCAGGTCAATGCCGATCGCCTCGGCGCGCAAGGGCGAATCGCGGCCGGCGCGCAGCACGTAGCCGAACGGCGAGAACAGGGCGCGCCACAGGATCGCGATGCCGATGCCGCACAGAACCAGCGCCATCCAGTAGTAGGCCGGCTTGCCGGAGAGCCACATCGAGGGCCAGACGCCGACCAGGCCGTTGCTGCCGGCGGTCAGCTCGTCCCACTGGAAGACGATCGACCAGCTGATCTGCGCGAAAGCCAAGGTCAGCATCGCGAGATAGACGCCGGACAGGCGCACGCAGAACCAGCCGTAGACCACGGCGAAAAGCCCGGCGACGAACGGCGCCAGCACGAGCGCCAGCTCCATCGGCAGCCCAGCCTTCTTGAACAGCAGCGCACCGGCATAGGCACCGAGGCCGAAATAGGCCGCGTGGCCGAACGACACCATGCCGGCCGGGCCCATGATGAAATGCAGGCTGACGGCGAATAGCGCGAAGCAGGCGATGTCGGTCAGCAGCACGGTGACGTAGCGGTCGCCGACGAACGGCACGGCTGCGAACACCACCAGCCAGGCCGCGACCGGCCAGCGGCGCGGCGGCTTGAGCGGCGGTGGCGCCTCGCCGACCGCTCGGGCCATCGCCGGCGCCTTGCCGAGCAGGCCATAGGGCCGCAGCACCAGCACCACGCCCATGATCACGAACTCGACGACCAGCGTCAGCTTGGAGAAGCCGAAGCCGATGCAGAACGCCTTGGCGACGCCGACCAGGATCGCGGCGAGGAAGGCGCCGGTGAGGCTGCCGAGACCGCCGACCACCGTGACCACGAAGGCGTCGGCGATCGCCGACAGATCGAGATCGAGGTTTGCAGGCTCGCGCGGGATCTGCAGCGCTCCTCCGAGTCCCGCCAGCGCCGCGCCGACGAAGAACACGGAGGTGAAGAGCTTGGCCTGGTCGACGCCCAGCGCACCCACCATCTCGCGGTCCTGCGTCGCGGCCCGCACGAGCGCGCCCCAGCGCGTCTTGGCGAGCAGCAGCCACGTCAACCCGAGCACCGCCGGGCCGACGACGATCAGCAACAGGTCGTAGGTCGGGATGCGTCGGCCCAGGATCTCGACAGCGTTGGCGAGACCCGGTGCGCGCGGGCCGACCAGGTCTTCCGGGCCCCAGGCGGCAAGCGCCACGTCCTTGATCACCAGGACGATCGCGAACGTAGCGAGCAGCTGGAACAGTTCGGGCGAGCGATAGATGCGGCGCAGCACCACGACTTCGATCACGGCACCGACCAGCCCGACCGCGAGCGCCGCCAGGATCACCGCGCTCCAGAAGCCGACCGGCGTACGGCCGAGCGCCTCGATCAGGCTGTAGGCGCCGTACAGCCCCAGCATGTAGAGCGATCCGTGGGCAAAGTTGACGATCCGCGTCACGCCGAAGATCAGCGACAGCCCGGCCGACACCAGGAACAGCGACGAGGCGCCGGCCAGCCCGTTCAGGAGCTGGATGACGAAGGAAGCGAAGGTCATCGCGTGGCCTTCCCCCTTCCGGCGCTACGCGCCACCTTCCCCCGCAAACGGGGGAAGGCATGACCATGAACTTTCTTGCCTTCCCCCGTCTGCGGGGGAAGGTGGCCCGCAGGGCCGGATGGGGTCAATTCGCCGGCCGCATCTTCTTGACCTCTTCGTCGCTCGGCAGCGCATCCTTGCCGTCGACGAAGTGCCAGTCGGTCATGATGCCCTTGCCGTCCTTCAGACCGATGCGGCCGACATAGGCGCCCATGGTCGACTGGTGGTCGAGCGCGCGGAAGGTGATCGGGCCGAACGGGATGGTGAGCTGCAGGCCGCTCATCGCCGCGAGCAGCTTGTCCTGGTCGAGCGCGCCCGCCTTCTTGATCGCCGCCACCGCCGCCATGGTGAGCGAATAGCCGACGATCGAGCCCAGCCGCGGATAGTCCTTGTACCTGGCCTGGTAGGCCGCGAGGAACTTCTTGTGCTCGGGCGTGTCGATGCCGTACCAGGGATAGCCCGTGACGTACCAGCCGACGGGCGCCTCGTCCTTCAGCGGATCGAGATATTCGGGCTCGCCGCCCAGCAGGTTGAACACCTCGACGCCCTTGAAGGTGCCGCGCTGGCTGCCCTCGCGCACGAACTTGGCAAGGTCGGGACCGAACAGCGAGGAGAAGATCGCATCGGGCTTGGCGTCGGCCAGCGCCTGCGCCACCGCGCCCGCGTCGATCTTGCCGAGCGGCGGGGCCTGCTCGGCGACGAACTCGACGTCGGGCTGCTTCTGCTTCAGCAGCTTCTTGAATGCGGCCGTTGCGGAAGTGCCGTACTCGTAGTTGGGATAGACGATCGCCCAGCGCTTCTTCTGGAGCTTGGCGGCCTCGGGAATGAGCATCGCCGTCTGCATGTAGGTCGAGGTTCGCAGGCGGAAGGTGTAGGCATTGCCGTTGTCCCAGACGATCTTGTCGGTCAGCGGCTCGCCGGCGATGAACAACGTCTTGCGCTGCTTGGCGAAGTCGGCGACGGCCAGGCCGACGTTCGACGGAAAGGTGCCGGTCAGGAAGGAGACCTTCTCGCGGCTCAGCAGCTCCTCGGCGACCCGCACCGCATCGGCCGGGTTGCCGTTGTCGTCGCGGCTCGCGATCTCGATCTTCTTGCCCAGCACACCGCCGGCGGCGTTGACCTCGTCGACCGCCATCTCCCAGCCCTTCTTGTAAGGATCGAGGAAGGCCGCGAAGACCTTGTAGCTGTTCATCTCGCCGATCTTGATCGTGTCCTGCGCGACGGCCGGCAGCGCAAGCGAGCTGGCAACCAGCGCCGAGACAGCGGCGAGCAGACTTTTGCGGGTCAGCATGAAATCCCCCTCACGGAAACGGTGAACCCCTGTGCCATCGAGCGTAGCACCGCCCTTTCAGGACGCAAAAGAGGAGCGCGCCTGGATGCCCCAGTGACCGTCCTGGCGCGTCACGATGTAGATCGTTTCGAAGCTGCCGAGCGAGGAGCCATCGGCCCGGAAGCGGCTGAACTTCACCTTCAGGTGGACCTTGTCCGGGCCGACATGGATCGGCGTGCGCTCGTCCCACTGGCTGCGCGCCCATCCGTCGCCGGCCCGGGCACGGAAGTCCTCGAGCCGGTAGTCGCCGCGCTTCTGCCAGACGACGACCTTGCCGCCGGCAATCCGCACATGCGGGAAGTTGCAGGCCGCGTTGACCGCGACCTCATCGCCGCGATTGAGCCCCGCCATGTAGGCGTCGAGCACAGCCAACGCCGATTTCAAGGGATCGCTCATGCACCAGCCTCCATTCTCCTCGCAGGCTGATCGCCGCACTGTCGATCAGCCCGAAGTGCCGTAATCGCCGCGCCTCCTCCATCCCGCGCTCTAGCGCAACGGCGATCGCTTCTGGTGGGAGGTCACCGACCGCGACTGTCACCGGCAGGTCGCCGAGGTCGCTGTCGGGGTCGAGCTCGCAGGCCGGCCGGCGTTCGATGGCGATGTGATCGATGTCGACGGCGTTCGCGATCAAAGTCGCGGCGGCATCTGCCGCCGCGGCGGTGCAGGCCAGTACGGTAGCGCTGTCGGCGATGCCGAGCGAGAACGAGCGGCCGCCGCGGCCCGAGGTGGCGATGCCTCGGACCGGACTGTCGTGCGTCAGGGTCACGGCGCCGTCGAGCGCCTGGGCGAAGATACCCGCGCGCAGGCTGTGACCGGGGCCGAGATGGATGGCAATGTCACCGCCGTCGTTGACGTAGGCCTTGTCGAGCGTGCGGCCGGCGAGCATCGCCTGCAGCATCTCGTCGGCCACAGCGCCGGCGACCGCCGCCATCGGGGTGATGAACACGCCGCGATGCGGCCACACCGCCTCGACCATGCGGCGCGCGACGGGCCCGTGCAGCAGCGGATAAGCATCGCGAACCGGTCGGCGCAGCGTCGGCAGCTCCCGCACCAGGGTCGGCAGGATGCCGCCGAAGCGATCGACCGCCTGGCGATAAGCCGCCTCGACCTCGTCGCGCGCGCCGAAGGCCTCGATGATCAGGTCGATCGGTCCGTGCTGGAGGTGCAGGCGGCCGTCAGGGAAGCGCGCGGCGATCATTCGAGCCGCACCTTGTTGTCGCGCAACACGGATTCCAGCGTCACGGCGCGCGAGGCATAGCCGCCAAGGGCGGCGTAGTCCAAGGCCCGCAGGGTGAATTCGATCGGCGCGACCAAGGCGGGCGTCGGCACGTAGCCGAAGCTCTTCTCCGGCATCTTCGCGACGTCGACCATCAGCGTGATGCCGCCGCCCGGCCAGACATAGGCCGGCACGCCGCCTAGCGTGACCCTTGTAAGGGTGTCGCGTACCGAGCGCGTCAATCGCACCGGGTTCTCGGTCACGCCGGCACGCAGCGAGCCGCCGGCTCCGGCCATGAACAGCACGGTGCAGAGCGCAGGCTCGCAGTTCTCGGCGATGCGCTCGACCACCTTCCGCACCGGCGCCGGCATGGCGGCCGGCTGCGGCTTCAGATCCTTGTCCAGCTCGAACCAGGCCGAATGCTCGCCGGTGGTCGACACCATCAAGAGCTTGAGGCCGGGCCAGGCTTGCTTGGGGTCGATCTTCTCGATGATTTCCAGCGGATCCCTGACGTCGGTACCACCCCAACCGAGGCCCGGCTGCGCGACCTGGAAATAGCGGCCAGGCGTCGACTTGCGGCCGCGCACGCGGATACCGGCCGGCTTCATGTCGAGGAAGCGGCCACCCTGGTGCTCGCTCAGCACGCCGGTGATGTGGTCGTCGACCACGATCACCTCGTCGACATGGTCCTTCCATTGCGGCGCGAACATGCCGATCGCCGCCGAGCCGCAGCCCACCCGCATCCGCTCTTCGCGTACGCCGTTGACGACCGGCGGTCTGCCGGCCTGCACCACGACGGTCGAGCCGCCATCGATCACAAGCTCGACGGGCTCCTTGTTGCACAGCGCCAGCAGCGCGTCGCAGGTGACGACGCCCTCCTTCTTGCTGCCGCCGGTCAGATGGTGCACGCCGCCCAGCGACAGCATCTGCGAGCCGTACTCGGCGGTGGTGACATGGCCGACCGCCTCGCCCTTTACTCGCACGGCCGCTTGCTCGGGGCCGAGATAGCGGTCGGTGTCGATTTTCACCTTGACGCCGCAGTAGCTGAAGATGCCCTCGGTCACGACAGTGACCATGTGGACACCGTCGGGCTTCGACGAGACGATGAACGGCGCCGGCTTGTAGTCGGGGTAGGTCGTGGTGGCGCCGATGCCGGTGATGAACGCGCCCTCGCCTTTGCCCAGCTCGCCTGCCCAGCTTTCGCTGCCCTCGACGAAAGCCACGCGCGCGAGGTCAGGCTTGGCCAGCAGCACCAGCGGATCGACCCGCACCAGCTTGCCGTCCTCGTTGGCGTAGCGGTCGCAGGCGCCGGCGCGGCCCGGCCGGATGCGGCACAGGACCGGGCAGGCATCGCAGCGGACGATACCGGCGCTGCGTTCGGATTCGGACAGCGCCAGCTCGTCGCTCATGGCCTCGCTCCTTGACGGAGGATCGCCTCGCGCAGCCGATGCGGCAGCACGGGCACGCGATGCATCCGCACACCGGTCGCGTGCTGGATCGCGCCCAGGATCGCCGGCGCGGTCGGCACAAGGCCCGGCTCGCCGACGCCCTTGGCGCCCGAGGGACCGAGCGGCTCGCGGTCCTCGATCAGCAGGCACTCGATCTCGGGCACGTCACCGATGGTCGGAATCAGGTAGTCGTGCAGGTTCTCGGTCCGGCCGGGCAGGTACTCTTCCATCAGCGCCAGCCCAAGGCCCTGGGCGATGCCGCCTTCGATCTGGCCTTCGACCAGCGTCGGGTTGATCGCCTTGCCGACATCGTGCGCCGCCACCATGCGCAGCACCTTCACCGTGCCGAGCTCGATGTCGACCTCGACGATGGCAATCTGGGCGGCGAAGGCATAGGTCGCATAAGGGATGCCCTGCCCGTCGGCATCGAGGGGCGTGGTCGGTGGATCGAACGTGCCCTCGCCCAGCAGCGGCCCGACCTTCGCGAGGTCGAGGGTGTGGCTAACGCCGTCGTCGCTGACCTTGAGCGTCGTGCCCTCGAGCGTCAGCGTCGCGTCGGGACCGGCATTGGCGAGCCGCAGGATCTTCTGGCGCAGGTCGCGGCCGGCACGTTCGGCCGCTTTGCCCGAGACGAAGGTCTGGCGCGAGGCCGAGGTCTTCCCGGCATCGGCGGTGAGATCGGTATCGCCGGTCACGAGCGTGAATTGCCCGACCGGCAAACCGAGCGCATCGGCGGCAATCTGGGTCATGATGGTATTGCTGCCCTGCCCGATATCGAGGGCGCCGTTGTAGAGCGTCAGCGTGCCGTCAGCCGCCAGCCCGACCCGCATGGTCGACGGGTTCGACATCGAGGTATTGCCGATGCCGTACCACATGCAGCCAATCCCGACGCCGCGCCGTGTCGCGCCGGCCTTCGCATTGAAGGTCACGACCTCTCCTTGAGCCTTCTGCCAATGCGGCCGCAGCGCCGCCAGGCATTCGGCGAGACCGGCAGAATGATCGAGCTTCTGGCCGCAAGCCGTGACGTCGCCGGCGCGCAACGCATTGCGATGGCGGAACTCCAGGCGATCGATGCCGAGTTGGTCGGCCAAGGCATCCATCATCGCCTCGTGGGCGATCGCGGCCTGCGGCACACCGAAGCCGCGGAAGGCGCCGGCCGGCGGGCCGTTGGTGAAGAACGCCTGACCCCAGGTGCGCACGTTCGGGACGAAGTACGGGCCCATCGCATGGACCGGCACCCGGTTCGCGACGGTCGGGCCCCAGGAGGCGTAGGCGCCGGTATCGAAAGTCGCCGACACGTCGCAGGCCACCAGCTTGCCGGCCGCATCGCAGCCGAACTTCGCCGTCACCCGGGCCGGATGACGCTTGGTGGAGGCTGCCATGCTCTCCGGCCGCGTATAGACCAGCGCCACGAGGCGGCCGAGCTTCCAGGCAGCGATCGCGATCAGCGGCTGCACCGAGAGGTCGAGCTTGCCGCCGAAACCGCCGCCGCAGGCCGTCGGCACGACGCGCACTGACGCGGGCGGCAGGCGCATGACGCTCGCGATCTCGTCGCGGTCCATATAGGGCGTCTGGGTCGAGGCATGGATCTCGATGCGGTCGCCGACCCGGCGTGCCCAGCCGGCCTCGGGTTCGATATAGGCGTGCTCGACGAACGCGGTCTCGAACACGCCCTCGGCCACGGCGGCGCAGCCCGCGAAGCCGTTCACGTGCCCGTGCCTCACCCCGCCCTCGAGCAGCAGGTTGCGAGGCTTGTCGGCCTGCACCAACGGCGCATCGGGCGCGGTCGCGGCGTCGATGCCGAACAATGGCGGCTCGGGCATCCAGTCGATCGGGATCTCTTCGTCGCGGATGGCAAGCACGTCGGCGCGTCCGCCGACCAGCGCCACGACGGCCTCGCCGCGATAGCGCACCAGGCCATCGGCCAGCACCGGCTGGTCCTTGATGTCGGGGTAGATGCCGTAGCCGTTGAACGGCACGTCGGCCGCCGTCAGCACCGCGGCGAGCCGCGCGCGCAACGGCCCGAGATCGCCCAGGGTGAAGCGCGCCCGAGCGTGCGGCGAACGCACGACCCGGATCCAGAGGGCGTCTGCCGGCACTGAGTCCGCACCGAACCGGTCGCGGCCGGTGACCTTCGGCACGCCGTCGAGGCGCGCGATGCGGGAGCCGACAGCCGCTCCCGCGGTCGGCGACACTGAACCCGCCGGCGCGCAGGCCACCACGGCGTCGATGATCTTGGCGTAGCCGGTGCAGCGGCAGAGCACGCCGCCCAACGCATCCTCGACCTCGGAGCGCGTCGGCGCGCGGCCGTGGCGCAAGACGTCCTGCGCCGCCATGAGCATGCCCGGCGTGCAGATGCCGCACTGGGCCGCGCCGTGTTGGAGAAAGGATTCCTGCAGCGCAGCCAGCGTCCCGTTCGGCGCGAGCCCCTCGACGGTCTCGACCGTGCGGCCGGCCATCTGGCCCATCGCGATCAGGCACGAGCAGACTTGCCGCCCGTCGAGCCGCACCGTGCAGGCGCCGCAGTCGCCTGCGTCGCAACCGACCTTGGTGCCGGTCAGGCCGAGATCGTCGCGCAGCGCCGTGGCAAGACGCGTGACCGGCGCACCCTCCCACTCGGCCGCTGTGCCGTTCAGGGTGAAGGCGACCTTCACGAGAGCCCCCGCAGCAGCCGGCGCAGCAGCGTGACGACGGCGTCGCGGCGATAGGCGGCGCTGGCGCGCACATCGTCGATCGGCGACAGCGGCGCGAGATGCGCAGCCTCGACACGGTCGGCAAGTGCCGCAACCGGCGCGCCTGCGAGTGCGGCTTCGAGCGCCGGCAGGCGCTGCGCCACCGCCGAGCAGGCGCCGACGGCGATGCCTGTACGCACCACGTGTTCCCGCTCGATCTCAAGCGTGGCGGCGGCCATGGCGATGGAAATCACGAGGTAGCGGCGCGCGCCGAGCTTGAGAAACGCGGAGCGTCCGTCGTGCGCGGGCTTTGGCACATGGATCGCGACCAGCAGCTCGCCGGGCGCCAGCATCGTGCGGCGGTTGCCCGCGATGAACGCCGAGAGCGGCAGGCGCCGCACCCGGGTGCGGCTCGCCAACTCGACTTCGGCGTCGAGCGCCAGCAGCGGCGGCACGCCGTCGGCGGCGGGGGAGGCATTGCACAGGTTGCCGGCAATCGTCCCGGCATTCTGGATCTGCCGGCCGCCCACCTCCCGCGCGGCCTGCTTCAGTGCGTCGAACAGGGGCGGCAGCGGCGCCTCCGTCAACTCGGCCCAGGTCGTTGTGGCGCCCAGCCGCCAGCCCGTCGGATCGGCCGAAATGCCGCGCAAATCAGGGATTGCGGTGATGTCGAGGACGTTCTCGTCGATCGCGCGGCCGACCCGGGCCGGATAGAAATCGGTGCCGCCCGCCAGCACCGTCCAGGGACGCGCCAGCGCCTCCAAGGCGTCATTCAGGCTCGCGGGGCGAAGGTAATCAGCCATATCGTTCGTGTACGTACGATTGACACGAAGTGTAGTCGACCCGTGCGACCGAGTCCCGCCTCAAACGATCTTCTGCAGGAGCTCGACGAGCTGGCGCTGCTCGGTGGCGGTGAGCGGCTTCAGCGTCTCACGCGATACCGCGGGCCCGTTCAGGATCAGCTTGGCGACGACGCGCTGGCCGTCGAGCGTGAGGCTGAGCAGCGTGCGTCGCGCATCGCCCGGGTCGGGCCGCGAATCGACGAGGCCGCGATCCTTCAAGCGACGCACCACGCCCTGCATGGTCGCCTTGTCCATGCCGACGAGCCGGCCGAGATGATTCTGCGACAGCTCGGCGTACTCGTGCAGCTTCACCATGCTCGAGTACTGCGTCGGCGTGATGTTGGGATCGCCGATATTGGTCTGGAAGATCGCCGACGCCCGCTGATGCGCGCGACGCAGCAGATAGCCGATTTGATCTTCGATGCGATACGGCCGTGGTGCGTTGACGGCTCCCTTCGGCTCGCTTTGCTTTTTTGCGACGTTGCGCAATCGCCCCCCGCGCGCTCTTCGTCGTCCTCGCTACACCGAGAAAGCGTTTTGCACAACGGTGACGTTGTGCTCTCCGCGTAACAAGCGAAGCGCTCGCCCCCTTGACTCATCCGTGAGACGAAGGCAGCGCGACCTACTGCAAGTTTTCTGGAGGAGCGATCATGGCCGGCGCGTTGAACGGCATCCGCATCGTCGATCTGACCAACGTCATCCTGGGGCCGTACGGCACGATGCTGCTTGCCGACCAGGGCGCTGACGTCATCAAGGTCGAGGCGCCCGAGGGCGACGCGGTGCGACACATCGGCAAGCCACGCAGGACGCCGGGCATGGGACCGGCCTATCTCTATGTTAACCGCAACAAACGTTCGCTCTGCCTCGACCTCAAGAACCCGCGCGCGTGTGCGGCATTGATCGAGGTGATCAAGACCGCCGATGCGTTTGTGCATGCGCTCAGGCCGCAGGCGATCGAAGGTCTTGGGCTCACCTACGACGAGGTGCGCAAGATAAAGCCCGACATCGTCTATGTCGGCGCCTATGGCTTTTCGGCCGACGGGCCCTACGGCCGTCTGCCCGCTTATGACGATGCGATCCAGGCGCGCTTCGGCATCGCCGATCTGATGGGCCGCGCCGCCGGAGATGATGTCCCGCGCTATCCGCCGACCATCCTGGCCGACAAGACGTGCGGGCTCACCTTTGCCTTCTCGGTCCTTGCAGCATTGATGCATAGGCAGCGGACCGGCGAGGGCCAGTTCGTCGAGGTGCCGATGTTCGAGACCATGGCCGCGTGGCTGATGGTCGAGCATCTCTGGGAGCGCACCTTCGACGACGAGGGCGAGGTCGGCTACAGCCGCCTGCTCGCCCGCACCCGCAAGCCCTACCGCACGCTCGACGGCTGGATGGCGATCCTGCCGTACAACGACAAGCACTGGCGCAATTTTTTCGAATTGGTAGGCCGGCCCGAGGTGCTGAAGGACCCGCGCTACGCGACCCTCAATGCGCGCTCGCTGCACATCAACGACATGTACGCCATGGTCGAGGCGCTGACGCCGCAGCGCACCACCGCCGAATGGGTCGCCCTGCTCGACAAGGCGCAGATCCCGAATGCGCCGGTCGCCAAGCCGGCCGACCTGCTCGACGACCCGCATCTGGTGTGGCGCAAGCTCTTCAAGAAGTATCCGCATCCCAGCGAAGGCGAGATCATGATGGTCGAGCCGCCGATGCGCATGAGCCGGACGCCGCCGGAGATTCGCCTGATGGCGCCGCTGATGGGGGCCGATTCGCGCGCGGTGCTGGCCGAAGCCGGGGTTTCCGACGCAGAGATCGAGGCGCTGAAGCAGGCCGGGGCGCTGATCGAGCCGCCTTGAGCGGGGCGCGCAGCCCAGTGGCGCGGTCTTTGCTGGCCTCAGCTATGACGCGTCACTCGAGCGACGCGCCCCAGCGCAAGACTCGATTGCCAGCTCGGCCGCGGCGAGATCCTCGAGCGCGGTGCCAACGGACTTGAAAAGCGTGATGCTGGTATCGTCGCCGGCGAGGCGGCCGGTCTGCTGGCTACGGGTGAGCTCGAACAGGTCGGCGATCACGTCGTCCTCGTCGATGGTGCCGTTGCGGATGGCCTGGACGATGTCGCCCGCTTCCTTCAGCGCCCCCGCGCGGGTGTCGACATGGATGCGGGCCCGCCAGACGGCTTTGTCGTCGCTTTCCCGCATCTCGGGGGTGTACGCGCCGACGAGGTCGATATGTTGTCCCTCGCGCAACCAGGCGCCTTCGACGAGCGGCTCTTGCGACAGCGTCGCACAGGAGACGATGTCGGCTTCGCCGACCGCAGCTTTGCGATCGTTGACGGCGCGCACCGTGATCGGCCGGCCGACGGCGGCGGGCAGCGATGCCGCGAGCTGATCCGCCAACGCCGCCGCTTGGGCGGGACGGCGGCCCCAGATCTCGACCTCTCGGAGCGGCCGCACCTTGGCGTGCACCCGCACCAAATGCGGCGCCAGCGCGCCCGTGCCGATCATCAGCAATCGCCTTGCCCCGAACGGCGCGAGGTAGCGGGCCGCGAGACCGGAGGCGCAGGCGGTGCGCCGCTTCGTCAGCATCGTGCCGTCGAGCAGGGCCAGCGACCGTCCGGTACCGCCGTCGAGCAGCACGTAGTGGCCGAAGACGGAGGGCAGGCTGCGCGTGACGTTGTCGGGAAAGACCGTGACCAGCTTGATGCCCAGATGGCGGCTGGTCCAGGCAGGCATCAGCAGCAGCGTGCCCGTCGGCAGACGGTGATGGTGACGCACCGGCACCTCGGCGCCGCCGCGGAATGCGGCCTCGAGTCGGTCGATCAGCGCCAGGTCGTCGAGGGCGGCATCGACTTGCTCGGCCGACAGGATTCTCATCCCTTGAAGGGCTCCGGCGCCACCAGCGCGCTCTGCCGCTCGATCGCCCGCTGCTCGCGTGCAGCGGGGCCGGATCCCGTAGTCGGCGCCGTCGGCGGCGCAGGCTTGGCCGCGGCGAGAGCCGCACGCAGATCCGCGATTTCACGCTCCAGGCGCTGGATCTCGCGCCGCCGGCCACGGGCGTGGCGACGATGATGCCGGCCGGCCCACCAGCCGAGCCCCAGCCCGGCCAGCACGCCGATCAACAGCACGCCCAGCACCAGAAGGTAGAGCGGCATGATCAGCGTGTGCGGTATCGGCCACAACGCGATCTCGACGCGCTGCGTATCGCTGACGGCGAACAGCACGCCGACCAGGAGGAAGACCAGCAAGAGGACGCGCGACAGGATCTTCATGACGATCCCACAATGGCATGGTCGCAACCCGCACTGCGAGCGTCTTTGGTTGATACCTTTTGCGATGTTGGGCGTTCAGGGGGCATGGCCAACTCCTGTTTTGCCGCTGTTGTCCTGATCGTGCTGTTGGTGGCGGTCGCGGTGTTCCTGCTGACGCCGCACGATCGGGTGAACACTGCATTTCACAGCGCCCCCGCGTCGCTGTGGTCGACCACTCAGCGCTGAAGCCGTCGCGCTTCAGCTTTTGTCTTCGCCAGTCGTGTCCGGGGAGGAGGAAGCGAGCGCCGCCGCGCGCACGGCTTCCTTGTTCAGCCGGTCGCGCAGGTCCTTCCCCGTCTTGAAATAAGGCACCCGCTTGGAGGCCACGGCGACCTGCTCGCCCGTGCGCGGATTGCGCCCGGTGCGTGGGTCGCGCTTCTTCACCGAGAAGGCACCGAAGCCGCGCAATTCGACGCGATCGCCAGTCGCCAGGGCCTTGGAGATTTCATCAAAGACCGTAGCGACGATGCGCTCCACATCCCTTTGATAGAGATGAGGATTCTTCGCGGCCAGGCGAGCAATCAGCTCAGACTTGGTCATTGACGCAATAATAGCGCAATAACAGGGGGTGGACAACTAAGTCATTGAAAGCAAAAGAAAAGCACCCGGAGCGCCTGCCGAGCCGCCTCCACGGGGCTTTTCGGGGCGGAAATGGCGCTTCGTTCTCCCTTTGCCCCCGACCAAGCCTGCGAATCAAAAGGGCCGGTCCACGGACCGGCCCCTGATTGGTCGCGAAAAGCGACCTATTTCTCTTCTTCTTCCTTCTTGCGAAGGGCGGCGCCCAAGATGTCGCCGAGGCTGGCACCCGAGTCGGACGAGCCGAAGTCGGCCATCGCCTTCTTCTCCTCGTCGAGCTCGCGTGCCTTGACCGACAGCACGACCCGGCGCGAAGCCTTGTCGATGTTGGTGATCTTGGCATCGAGCTTGTCGCCCACGGCGTAGCGGTCGGGCCGCTGCTCGGAGCGGTCGCGGCTGAGCTCGGACTTGCGGATGAAGCCCGGGATGCCGTCCTGCACCGTGACGTCGATGCCGTTGTCCTGGATGCCCGCGACGATGACGGTGACCACGTCGCCCTTCTTGGCGACCGAGTTTACCTTCTCGAACGGGTCGTTCGCCAGCTGCTTGATGCCGAGCGAGATGCGCTCCTTGTCGATGTCGACGTCGAGCACCTTCACCTTGACGGCATCGCCCTTCTTGTAGTCGCGAATCGCCTCGTCGCCGGCCTTGTCCCACGACAGGTCGGAGAGATGCACCATGCCGTCGATGTCGCCGGGCAGGCCGACGAACAGGCCGAACTCGGTGATGTTGCGGACCTCGCCGTCGAGCTCGGTGCCCGCCGGATACTTCTCGGCGAAGCTCTCCCACGGGTTGGCCATGCACTGCTTGAGGCCGAGCGAGATGCGGCGCTTGGACATGTCCACGTCCAGCACCATCACTTCGACCTCCTGCGAGGTCGACACGATCTTGCCGGGGTGCACGTTCTTCTTGGTCCAGCTCATCTCCGAGACGTGGACCAGCCCCTCGACGCCCGGCTCCAGCTCCACGAAGGCGCCGTAGTCGGTGATGTTGGTGACGCGGCCCTTGAGCTTGAGGCCGACCGGGTACTTGGCCCCCGCGCCGTCCCACGGATCGCTCATCAGCTGCTTCATGCCGAGCGAGATGCGCTGGGTCTCCGGGTTGAAGCGGATGACCTGCACCTTGACCTGCTGGCCGATGGTGAGCGCCTCGGACGGATGGTTGATGCGCTTCCACGCGATATCCGTGACGTGCAGCAGGCCATCGACGCCGCCGAGATCGACGAACGCACCGTAGTCGGTGATGTTCTTGACCACGCCGTCGAGCACCTGGCCTTCGCTCAGGTTGCCCATCAGGCGGGTACGGTCCTCGGCGCGGGTTTCCTCCATGACGGCGCGGCGCGACACGACGATGTTGCCGCGGCGACGGTCCATCTTGAGGATCGCGAACTGCTGGGCCTGGCCCATCAGCGGGCCGACATCGCGCACCGGGCGGACATCGACCTGGCTGCCCGGCAGAAAGGCCACGGCGCCGCCGAGATCGACGGTGAAGCCGCCCTTCACGCGACCGAAGATCGTGCCCATGACACGCTCCTGGTCGTTGAACGCCTTCTCGAGCACGGTCCAGGCCTCCTCGCGCCGCGCCTTCTCGCGCGACAGCACGGCCTCGCCGTCCTTGTTCTCCATGCGGTCGACGAAGATCTCGACCGTATCGCCTTCCTTGACCTCGGCGGCGACGCCGCCATTGGCGAACTCTCGGAGGGGAACACGGCCTTCAGACTTGAGGCCGACATCGACCACGACGAAGTCGTTGGCGATGCGCACCACGGTTCCCTTGACCACGGTGCCTTCGAAGCTGGACGAACCGCCGAGCGATTCATCGAGTAGTGCTGCGAACTCCGCGCTGGCGGCGTCGTTCGATTGTTTCCGCAGGGCGCTGCCCTTAGCCATTCAAAACCTCTTCCTTCATCGATCCCGGGCGAAACGCTGCCGCCCGTCGGCCAACCGGTAGATCCGGCGGATCCAGTGCCTTGAACTCCACGAGCCAACTTCCGTTGCCCGCAATCGCCGCTAAATCGTCTTCGGGTTGCCGGCGGCGACTTATGGCGCGGCGCCCCGAAAGCCCTTGCCCTCAATGAAAGCCACAGCGGCGGCAAACGCCGCATCGGCATCCATTTCAGTGGTATCGAGAAGCCAGGCATCGGGCGCGGCTTTTAGAGGTGCAGCCGCCCGTTCGCTGTCGCGACGGTCCCGCTCCGCCATCTCGGCAAGAACGCGCGGTCTTATAGTGTCGACTCCCCGCGCCCGCAACTCCTGGTACCGCCGCTCCGCCCGGGCTTCCGGGCTCGCCGTGACGAACAATTTCACCGGCGCGTCGGGGCAAATCACGGTGCCGATATCACGGCCATCGAGCACCGCGCCCAGCGCTTGAGATGAGAATTCCTTTTGGAATTTCAAGAGGTTGGCCCGAACCTCCGGGATCGCCCCCACTTTCGAGGCCTGCTGGCCAGCCTCATCGGTGCGAAGCGCGGGATCCGCGAGGTCGTCCGGGCTCAGCCGGGCCGCCACCTCGGCCGGCGGCTGGCCGCTCTGCAGCGCCTTCCAGCCGACCGCCCGGTAGAGCAGGCCGGTGTCGAGATGCGGCAACCGGAAATGGGCCGCCAGCCGCTTTGCCAGGGTCCCCTTGCCCGAGGCGGACGGCCCGTCGACCGCGATGACCAGGCGCTTGGGGGGCGGCGCCACCCCAGTGGCGCTCACGATTCCGAGCGCCGCTGGAGTGGCGCGATCCAATGAGCGGTCATTCGGCCTCGATCCTGGCGCCGAGGCCATTCATCAGTCCGGCGAAACCAGGGAACGAGGTGTCGATCGGCGAGCCGTCGTCGACCGCCACCGGGTCGCTCGCCGCCAGCCCGAGCACCAGGAACGCCATGGCGATGCGGTGATCGAGATGCGTCTGCACCAGCCCGCCGCCGGCCGGCGGCTTGCCGCTGCCCTCCACCACCAGGAAGTCAGCGCCCATCTCATGGCGCACGCCATTGGCCGAAAGCCCGGCGGCGACGCTCGACAGCCGGTCGCTCTCCTTGGCCCGCAGCTCGGCCAGGCCCAGCATGCGCGTGCTGCCCTCGGCGCAGGCCGCGGCGACGGCGAGGATCGGATATTCGTCGATCATGGTCGGGGCGCGCTCCGGCGGCACATCGACCCCCTTCAGCACACTGCCTTTCACGTGCAAGTCGGCCACCGGCTCGCCGCCGACCTCGCGCTCGTTCTCGAAGGCGAGATCGGCCCCCATCTCCTTGAGGGTGGTGTAGAGGCCGGCCCGCAGCGGATTTACCCCGACATTCTCGACCAGCACGTCACTGCCCGGCCGCACCGCCGCAGCGACCACCGCGAACGCGGCCGACGAAGGATCACCCGGAACGACGATGTCGCGCGCCTTGAGCTCCGGCCAGCCGACGACGGTGATGCGCTTGCCCTTGTTGTCGGCCGAGGCGACGCGCACCTCGGCGCCGAAGTGGCGCAGCATGCGTTCGGTGTGGTCGCGCGTCGCCTCAGGCTCGATCACCGTCGTCTCGCCGCCGGTGTTGAGGCCCGCGAGCAGGATGCAACTCTTCACCTGCGCCGAGGCCACCGGGAGCGTGTATTCGATCGGCACCATCTCGTCGGTGCCGATGATGGCGAGCGGCATACGGCCGCCCGCGCGCGCCTCGAAGCGGGCGCCCATGCGGGACAGCGGATCGATCACGCGCTGCATTGGGCGCTTTCGGAGCGATCCGTCGCCGGTCATGAACGAGGTGAAGCGATGGCTGGCGAGGATGCCCGAGAGCAGCCGCGCGGAGGTGCCGGAATTGCCGAGGTCGAGCACGTCGGCGGGCTCCTGGCCACCGCCGACGCCGAAGCCGCGCACGCGCCACACGCCGTCTTCCTGCACGACCCGCGCGCCGAGCGCACGCATTGCCGCGGCGGTGCACAGCACGTCCTCGCCGGTCAGCAGGCCCGTGATCACGGTCTCGCCCAAGGCCATGCCGCCGAACATCAGCGCGCGATGGGAGACCGATTTGTCGCCCGGCGCACGGACTTTGCCCTCCAGCCGGGCGATCGGACGGGCGATGAACTTACGAGGGCGAGCGGCGGCGGACAGGACAGGCTCCCAACGAAGGCAAAAGCGCGGCGCGGCGCTCTCGTACCATGCCCGAATTTGGTTTTGACAGGGTGAAAGACGCGTGACATACGCCCTCCCTCGCGGCCAAACGGCCCTTCACAGCGGAATTTCCGGGAGATCCAGAGTGGTCAAGGCGTCCTGGGGTACCAAGCGCACCTGCCAGAATTGCGCAGCGCGCTTCTATGACCTGAACAAGAGCCCGATTAAGTGCCCGAAGTGCGGCCGTGAGCACGATCGCGAGGACTTCGTGAAAGTCCGTCGGGGCCGCGGCGCAGCGGCGACGGCTGCCTCGGCGGCGGCTGCGGCGGCGGCCGCCAAGCTGGCATTGCAGAAGAACAAGAAAGTGGAGGACGCCGCTATCGATGAGGAGGCGGGCGACCTGGAGGCTGATGACGAGGCGTTGGAGGATACGGACGATCTGGGCGACGAGGCCGAGGAGATCGAGGTCGAGGTCGAGGACGACAAGGGCGAGGGCGACCGCTAGCTCCAAGGCACATTCGGTCCCCAGACTGAATGTGCTCTGTTGCAAGCCGCCGGGCTGGGACTTATACCTCCCGGCCGCCAGAGAGTTTCGGGGCCATAGCTCAGCTGGGAGAGCGCTACAATGGCATTGTAGAGGTCGACGGTTCGATCCCGTCTGGCTCCACCAATCGAAGCAAGGGGTTAGCGGGCAACCGCTGGCCCCTTTCTTTTTGTGCTCCAGATGGCCCGACACCCGGACAAAAAGCCTCGGCACAAAGCGCCGCCCGGCCCTTTGATTTCGCATCCTCCGGCAGGCAAAATCCGCCGGGCTGCCAGCTGGGAACTGGCAGATGGGAATCGGGTAGTGGGATTGGCGGATTGACGACGTTTCACCTCGAGCATCGCCAGACGGGGGATACCCAGGTCTTGGGCGGATGGGGCTACATCTGGGGCGCGCTGCTCGGCCCCATCTACGTGCTGGTCAAAGGCTTTCCCGGCCAGGCAGTGCTCATGCTGCTGCTCTCGATCATCGTCTTCGGCACGATCGGCATTCTCGGCGTGCTGGTTGCGCTGTGGAGCGATTCGTCGGCGATCCGCACGCTTTCCTTTGCCGTGCTGCTGGCGCTCGGCCTTGCGCTGCACGGCTACTTCGCCGTCGAGCTCACGCGTCGCGGCTTCCTGCGCCTCGGCTATCGCGAGGGCTACTACTAGGACGATTCCGAATCGGAAATCGCCGGCGCCAGCTCGTCGCCGGACCCGCTACAGCAAATACAATTCAGGCCGCGACGGCGACGGCCGGCCGCTGATACAAACTGCGGGCGAACGCCGCCCATCGGCGAATATCACGAACATCCGGCATCCGGCCTGACGCAGATTTCATCGGAAGCCGACCGCCAATTATTCTTTAGGGGATTGCCATGCTGTCCATTTTCCGTCGCCTGATGAAGAACGAGAAGGGCGCCACCGCCATCGAGTACACGCTGATCGCCTCGCTGATCGCCGTCGCCGCGATCACCGCGATGAGCAGCGTCGGCACCAAGGTCAATGGCGTGCTGAGCAACGTCGCCAGCAGCATGAAGTAGTTCTGGGGCCGGAAGGACAGCCCGGGCGGGCGGCGTTTGCCGCCCGCCCCTCTTCCCTCCCACAAGCCGCCCGGCAGCGATGCCGGGCGTTTCTTTGCGCGCGGTTCGGACATCATCGGCCTCGGCGGCAATGGGGCGACAGGGGAGGATCGATGCCCAAGTTTCCGCCGTCGGCGAAATAGGGCGACAGGACATGCGTCTGCTCTGGGCGATCGGCTTGGCCCGTCCAGCTTGCGGCCGGCGAGATCCGCTTCGTGACGATCGCCAATGCCGTGTTCGACTCGCCGCTCACCCGCGCCGTGACCGAGATGAGCGCGCGCGAGATGCCGGCCAGCGCCGGCCGCGCCGCCGTGCGCAGCCGACGGCTGGCCGCCGGCGCCCGCTAGATAGGCCAGGTCCGGCTCAGCGGTGCATTGGCACGACGATCGGGAGGTGCGACCGCCGGAACGGCGAATCGTTGAACACGACCAGGAAGAGCTGCCGGAACATCTGCCCGACCCGCGGATCCTCCGGCGAGGTCGCGGGCGTCGTGGCGGTCGCCTGCGACAGCCACTGGTCGTTGCGGCAGTAGACGGCGAACACCGAGAGACGGCCGGCTGGTTCGGGAGCAGTCGGCTTGAGACGGATTTCGTTGGCGCAGACGCGCATGGCGGTCTGGTCGTTGGCCGCGTTGAACACCAGCACCAGGCGATAGTCCGGCCGCGGCAGCTCGGCCGGCACCGCGTACGTGAAGGTGAGCCGAGGCCGCGGCCGGTTGGCCTGCATCACCGGCAACAACCGCTGTTGCATCTCCTGCGGCGGCATTTGCGGGAAAGGATTGCCGGCGACGATCACGCGGAAGGTCCGGCCGTCGGTGGCGGCGAAGAACTCGCTGAAGTCGTATTGCGGTGCATAGTCGGCGCCGCCCACCACCGGCGACGTGGAGGGCGCGCAGGCGGCCAACAGGAGGAAGCCGGCGAGCAGGAGCAAGGTGCGCATTGTCACCGGCGGACGTGGCCCGCCATCCTCTCGGCTGCAAGGAGACGCACGCCAACGTTACGCGCCGTGAAGCGCAGTTTACGTCGTCGATCCGCGGAAGGTGCGATCGCGCTTGGCCCCGCGCAAATCGGCGTTCTGGCTCCCGGGCAGGTCGGCTTCGCTCTTGGAGCGGTTTTCCTTGGGCTTGGCCTTCGGCTGCGGCGGATCGGCGTGGGCGCCCGGGTTGAGCCGCTCGTACTCATGATCGGCCGGTGGTGGATTGGGACGAGGCATGGAACACTCCGCTGGGTGTTTGCGATCCAACGGACCCGCTGCGGCGTTTGTTGCTGTAGACGCCCCTCAAGGAGCCGCCCATGTCCAATGCAGCCAGCCCGCAGCTCTACCGCTTCGAGGACGACGGCAAGACGCCGAACAATCCGCGCCTGCCGCTGATCCTCTACCGCAACGCTCTACGGGTCGCCAAAGGCGACGATCCGGCGGCGGTGTGCGAGGAACTGTTCGCCGGACATGGCTGGGCGAACGGCTGGCGCAACGGCATCTATCCCTTCCTGCATTTTCATACCCGCACCCACGAGGTGCTGGGCATCGCCCGCGGCACTGCCCGCGTGGAATTCGGCGGCGACAAGGGCCAGACGCTCGACGTCCAGGCGGGCGACGTCGTGGTGCTGCCCGCCGGCACCGGCCATCGCCGTATCGCGTCGAGCGCCGACCTCCTGGTCGTGGGCGCCTATCCGACGACCGGCAGCTCGTTCGACCAGGCACGGCCCAACGAGATCGACCTCCACGAGGCGCGCCGCAACATCGCTCATGTCGGCCGGCCGGCGCGGGATCCGGTGTACGGGAAAGATGGGCCGCTCACCCAGCTCTGGGCCGATCGCTGACGAAGTACGAAGGCGGACGATCACCAGATCACCTGCCACGGCGCGCGGCCTGCAGGCGTTGAGGCCGAGGACGCTGCATGGCGTCGCCGGCGGCCGCCACCGGGCATCCTTCAGCGCCTCCTCCCGGCGGCCGCCGGCCCGTCGCATCAGCGTCTGCCACCGTACGGTTGCGTCGACCGCGGTAACTCGCGCGACGATGTTGCGTTGTGTGGGCAGCGCTCCCGCAGCGCCGTCGGCGGCCACTCCAATGCCTCTCCCCACCCCCCGGGCATGGCCGCCGACCTGGGGTGGCGGACTTGGCAACAATCAGTTCAACGAGTTCTGCTGCGCACCACGGGCGCGCGCAAGCTCTCCTCGGGCCCGCCGGACCGATGGATTCTGCACGTCGATCCGCTCGGCCTCGTTGAGTGCGCTATCCGCCGCGGCGAAATCGCGCTTGGCGACCGCCTCGCGCATGCGGGCCAGCGCATCGGCGATGCGCGTCTCCCGCTGCGCCGCCTTCTCCCGGGCGGCCTGCAGGGCGGCGCGCATCTCGGCGATCTCCGGTGCATCGGGCTTGATTCGACTCGCCTCGGCCAGCGCGGCCTCCGCCGTCGCGGCATCACCGTGCTCGACCGCCAGCTTGGCGCGGGCGAGCTGGGCGGCGAGATTGCCTTCCGGGGTCTTGAGCTTCTCGATGTCGGCGCGCGCCTGCTCGATCTCCGGCATTTGCGGGATCGCGGCCTCGGCCCTCTTCAGCGAGGCTTCGGCATCGGCGAAATTGCCCGCCGCTGCCTGCTTGCGCGCATCGGCGATCAGGCTGACGGCTTCATCGCGTTGCCGGGCGCTGATCACCGCCGGTTCATCGCTCGACGAGGCTGCGGCTGCCGACTGAGCCGTCGGCGGCGCGGAGGACGAGGTCGAGGCCGTGCTGGGCGCCGTCGGGCGATGCCCGGAGTCGCTCGATCCAGGTGCATTCGTCGTGCGGTGCGTGAGGACGATCAGGCCGGCCGCCAGCAGCAGCACGGCGGCAGCGAGAGCGCCGTAGCGCAATTGTCGTTTGCGGGTCTCGCTCAACTCGCGAAAAGGCACGCGCATCCCTCCGGCGGTCCGCTCTGCCAACGCTTTCCATTGCCGCGGGTTGCGTGCCGGCGCGACAGGAGCGCGCACCTTGCAACGCCCGCAACTCCGCAGCCCTACCGGGTCGGTCTGAGCCCTACTGATCGAGAAAGCCGAAACGCGCGTCGATCAGGCAGCCCTGACTTTCGCGGCACACCAGCAGATCCTCCGGCCGCTTCGTCGGATCGCGCAGCTTGCAGGCCAGCCAGTCGCTATTGCCCTTGGCGATGGATCGCTGCGCCAGCGCGCGCTCGCGGCTGCCCTGCTCGCGGGACGTGAAGATCTGACGCGTCAGGTAATCCCACAGGCGCCGGTCGCGGACCTTCGCCCGCTCGAGCGCCTCGGCCGTATCGCGACACTCCTTGCGCGTCGAGTTGCCGGTGCATTGAGCCTTCAGGAAATCGCCCATCTCCAGCATGCGCGCCTCGGAGACTCCGGCGCAGTAGCTCGCCAGCCGTTCCTGCTCGGTCAGGAAGCCCACCCCTTGGGCAAGCACCGTCGAAGCCCCGGCCGCGAGGCCGAGCCCGATCGCTGCGAAGATCCAACCTTGCCGCACCTTTCGCCCCTCCCGTCCCCCTTCCGGTTCTACCGGACCGGGCGGGCCATCTGCAACGCAGGCGGATCAGACGGGTCGCAGGCGGCGGGCGACCCTCTTCAGGTCATCCTGTGTGTAGGGTTTGCGAATCAGGGCAATGCGCGGATCGTCCGCGAAGCGGCGCGTCAATTCCACCGAATCGTAGCCAGTGGCGATGACGACCGGCATCTGTGGATAGAGCGCCCGCAGCTCGCCGACCAGCACATCGCCGCGCCGGTCGGGCAGGCCGACATCGACGATGGCCAGGCCGACATCCTTCAGCAGCTTCACCTTGTTGATCGCATCGGTCGCCGAGGCCGCGGTCTCGACCCGGTAGCCCAGCTCGCGCAGCTGCTCGGCGGCGACCATCTGCACCAGGATCTCGTCCTCGACCAGCAGCACCCGGGGCGCCGCGTCCGTGTCGAGCATGTCGCTGAGCTTGGCGGCGAGGGCCGAGTAGGTGAACGGCTTGGTGATCAGCGCCACGCCGAGATCGAGCCGGCCATCGTGCACGATGGCGTTGCGCGCATAGCCGGTGGTGAACAGCACCTTGAGGTCGGGCCGCATCTGGCGCGCGGCGTCGGCGAGCTGCCGGCCGTTCATGCCGCCGGGCAAACCGACATCGGTGAACAGCAGCCGGATCTCGGGATGCCGCTCGAGCAGCTGCAGGCCAATCGAAGCGACCGGTGCCTCGAGAATGGTGTAGCCGAGTTCGCGCAGGATGCCGGTCGAATGGGCGCGCACGTCCGCATCGTCCTCGACCACCAGGATAGTCTCGGCCCGGGCGCTGCGCGGCACGTAGGTCTCAGCCGCCGGTCCCGCTGCCGCCTCGTCGTCGGCCATCAGCCGCGGCAGGTAGAGCTTCACCGTCGTGCCCATGCCGGGCTCGCTGTAGATCTTCACGTGGCCGCCCGACTGTTTCACGAAGCCATAGACCTGGCTGAGACCAAGACCGGTGCCCTGTCCGATATCCTTCGTCGTGTAGAACGGCTCGAAGGCGCGCGCCTGGACCTCGCGCGACATGCCGCTGCCCGTGTCGGTGACCGACACGACGACGTACTGGCCGGGCACGACCTCCGACTGAAGCGCCGCATAGGTCTCATCGAGCAGCGTGTTGGCCGTCTCGATGGTGAGCTTGCCGCCGTCGGGCATGGCGTCGCGCGCATTGACCGCCAGGTTGAGGATCGACACTTCCAGTTGGTTCGCATCAATGAGCACGCGCCACAGGCCGCCGGCCAGCACGGTCTCGATGGCGATCTGCTCCCCGAGACTGCGGCGCAGCAGCTCCGACATGCCGGTCACCAGGCGGCCGACATCGACCGGCTTGGGATCGAGCGGCTGCCGGCGCGAGAAGGCGAGCAGGCGCTGGGTGAGCGAGGCCGCTCGCTCCGCGCCGCGCATGGCGTAGTCGACCGAGCGGGCAAGTCGGTCGGCATCGAGCGGGCTGCCGCTGGTCAGCGCGCGCTGAATCGTCTCGAGGTTGCCGATGATGATGGTCAGCAGGTTGTTGAAATCGTGCGCCACGCCGCCGGTCAGCTGGCCGATGCCCTCCATCTTCTGCGCCTGGGCGAGCTGCTCCTGCGCGCGCTGCAGCGCCTCCTGCGCCTGGCGGCGCTCGGTGATGTCGCGGGTGATCTTGGCATAGCCGATCAGCTCGCCGGTCCGGTCTCTGATCGGATTGATGACGACGTTGGCCCAGAAGGTCGAGCCGTCCTTGCGCACCCTGAGCCCCTCGGCCTCGAACTTGCCCTCGCGCCGCGCCGTCTCGAGCGCCCGCGCCGGCATGCCGGCCGCGCGATCGGTCGGCGTGTAGAAATTCTCGAAGTGCCGTCCGATGATCTCGGACGCGGTGTAGCCCTTGATGCGCTGCGCGCCGGTGTTCCAGCTGGTGATGATGCCCTGCGGATCGAGCATGAACAGCGCATAGTCGGCGACTCCCTCGACGAAGGACTGCAATCGGCCCTCGACATGCGCTCGCTCTTCCGCCGCCCGGATCAGCTCGGCGTTGGCGTTGGCCAGCTCCGCAGTACGCTCCGCGACCTTGGTCTCGAGCAGCTGCTCGTTCTCGCGCAGCGCTTGCTCGACCTTGCGGCGGCGCCCGATCTCCTCCTGTGCGGCGCGGTAGAGCCGCGCTTTGTCGATCGCGATCGCCGCCTGCACCGCGATGGCGGCGACGATGCGCTCGGCCCGATCGTCGAACTTGCCGACCTCGGGATGGCCGAAGAACAGGCCGCCCAGAACCTCGCCCGTGCGCGACACGACGGGAACGGCCAGATAGCTGGCGACCGGCAGGTGGCCCTTGGGATGGCCGTAGTAGGGCGCATTCTTGCCGAAGCGGGGATCCTTGCGGATGTCCGGCGACCGCACGATGCCTTCGCCCCTGAAGGTCGGCCCGAACACCGCGGTGTTGCGCGGCATCGGAAAGTTGGCAAACGCCTCTCGCGGCGCGCCGGACAGGGTATAGAGCGTGTACGACTCACCCTTGGCGTCGATCACGTTGTAGAAGAACGCGCCGAACGCCGCGCCCGACAGTCGGGTGGCGGCGTCGGTCACGACCTGCACGGCCCGCTCGAGATCGATTTCGGCCGCAACCGCATTGCCGACCTCGTTCAGCAGCTCGAGGACCTGCCTCTCCTCCTCCAGCAGCCGCGCCGTCTCGCGCCGGATGCGTGCGATGTTGAGGTTGGTCTCGACGCGGGCCAGCAGCTCGCGCGCCGAGAAGGGCTTGGTCAGGTAGTCGTCGGCGCCGGCCCGCAAACCCTCGACCTTGGCTTCCTCGCCGGCCCGGGCCGACAACAGGATCACGGGCGTGTCCCGCAGATCCCTGTCCTCGCGCACAGCGGCTAGCAGTCCGAAGCCGTCCAGTTCGGGCATCATCACGTCCGACAGGATCATGTCCGGCCGATCCCGCCGCGCCATGTCGAGGGCCGCCTTTCCATTGATGGCCGCGTCGACCCGATAGCCGGCCTGTGTAAGAAGCCGCTCGACATAGTGGCGCATGTCGGCATTGTCGTCGGCCAGCAGCACGCGGCGGCCCTCGCCCATCGCGCTCGCCGCGGGTGTCGTCAGGTCCTGCGCACCCGACGCCGCCGGCAAAATCAACGCGTCCTCCTCGCCGTCGAGCCAGCTCACCGCTTCCTGGACATAGGCTTCGGCGCGTACGGGCGAGTGCGGCTGCGCGTCCGCCTCCACCAGCTGCTCGCCCGGCAGGTGCTGCGCGCCCAACGGCAGACGTACGATGAAGGTGCTGCCCTTGCCCACGGTGCTTTCCACCGTCACGGTGCCGCCGTGCAGCTTGACCAGCTCCTGCACCAGGGCGAGGCCGATCCCACTGCCTTCGATGCTGCGGCCGCGCGCACCCTGCACGCGATGGAACCGCTCGAAAAGATGCGGCAGCTCGGCTTCGGGAATGCCGGTGCCGGTGTCTCGCACCCGCAGCTCCGCGCTGGCCCCGTCGGCACTGCGCCCCACCTCGACCGCGATCTCACCCTCGAAGGTGAACTTGAGCGCGTTGGACAGCAGATTGAGGACGATCTTTTCCCACATGTCACGATCGACATGGACCGGCCTGCCGAGCGGCGCCGCCTCGACGCGCAGCACGAGGCCCGCCCGCTCGATCGCCGAGCGGAAGGTCGAGGCCAGCTCGGCGGTGAAGGCTGCGAGATCGACCGGCTCGTAGCGCGCCTGCGCCTTGCCCGTCTCCAGGCGCGAGAAATCGAGCAGCGAATTCACCATCTTGAGCAGGCGCATGCCGTTGCGATGCGCGGCCGACACCAAGCCGCGATTCACGGAGATGACGTCGCCCTCGGGCCTGGCAAGCACTTCCTCGAGCGGCCCGAGCATCAGGGTGAGTGGCGTGCGGAACTCGTGGCTGACGTTGGAGAAGAACGTGGTCTTGGCGCGATCGATCTCGGCCAGCGCCTCGGCGCGCCGTCGTTCCTCCTCATAGGCCTCGGCATTGGCGATCGCCGCCGCGACCTGCCGGACGGCGAGATCGAGAAAGCCTGCGTAGTTGTCGTCGTAGAGGCGAAAGGGATTGAGGCCGACGACCAGGACGCCGGCTTTTCCGGTCTCGCCGCCCGAGCCGATCGGCAGCAGGATCGCGCTGGTCGACGGCCGAGTCCATGCCCCGGTCGGCGCGTTGTCGCCGAAGATGCGCGACAGGTCCGGGACCCGCTGCGGCTTGTGATCGAGCAGGACCCTTGCGATTGGCCACGGCTCCGCATTGTCGAGGGACAGCGACGCAGGCAACGGCACATGTCCTGCGCGCAGGCCGGTGCTGCTCACCAGCACGGCCGTGTTGGCCTGCTCGACCATGTAGAGCGCGGCAAAGGTGATGTCGCGCTGGTTGGTGGCGAGCGCCTGGACCGAGAGCTCGCACGCCTGCTGCCAGGACCGCGCCTCGCCGGTGCGCGCGGCGAGCTCGCGCAACAACGCGACCTGGCGTTCGCCGATCACGCGCTGCGTGTCGTCGGTGTTGGCGCAGATGATTCCGCCGACCGTGCCGTCTCCCGTCGGGATCGGGCTGTAGGAAAACGTGTAGTAGGTCTCCTCCGGATAGCCATTGCGCTCCATGATGAGGAGCTGCTCTTCGACGTAGGTGCCGGAGTCGCCCTTCATGGCGGTGTCGAGCATCGGCCCGATGTCGGACCAGATCTCGCGCCAGACCTGCGAGGTCGGCTTGCCCAGCGCCCACGGATGCTTCCCGCCGATGATCGACTTGTAGGGATCGTTGTAGAGGTACGTGAGCTCGGGCCCCCAGCCGATCCAGATGGGCTGGCGCGAGGCCAGCATGATGCGCACCGAAGTCTTGAGCGCTTCGGGCCACGTCTGGGGCGGGCCCAGCGGCGTCTTTGCCCAGTCGTAGGACCGCATCAGAGTCGCGAGCTCGCTCTGGCCCACGATCGGCTGGTCCGAAGTGGCAGGCGATCCCCCCGAGACAATCTCATTCATCAACGCAAAGTTCCCAAGAAATCCCAACGTATCGGTAACGGAAAGGTTGCTTTGAGCGAAGTTGCTGTTCGGCGGATAGCCCTTGGCGGAACTTCTCGGAGTCCACAGGAGTCCACTCGGGTGTGGACCGGTTGGATGCCGATGCCACAAGGGTTTCGGGCCCGGAGTCCACGAATCCACCGATTCTGTCCCAACTGAAAAACACCCCTCATCGGACCGCGCCACCGGCCTGAGCGGAGCGAAGGCTCCAATGGCGCAATCAGAGTTATGAGCGCCACTGAAGTGGCGCGGCCCGATGAGGATGATCATGCGCGCGACTCTGCATGATCACGCGCCGAACACCTATTACGGGCAATGGCCGAGAGGAAAAGCCGTTGTTTGCGGGCCTCGAATCACCCTCTATCGCCCATGATGCGCTCGTTGCGAGCGCCGGATTCGTGACCTTTGCCGTCCCGGAATGAGATTTCCCAACGAATCGTTCGCCCGTGCGCTGGAAATTTCTGTGTCGACCGGACAGAAAAATCTGTGCAGTTGCAAAAGAGAACGGCCGGACGTTCGGTCCGGCCGTCAAGGTCACGAGGAGAGAGCGGTCGTGCTTACTGCAGCACGATCTCGACGCGACGGTTCTGCGGCTCGCGCACGCCGTCGGCGGTCTGCACGAGCGGCTGGGTCTCGCCCTTCCCCACGACCGAGATCGCGGTCGCCGGCACACCGTCGCTGACCAGTGCGTTCTTGACCGTGTTCGCGCGACGCAGCGAGAGCGCCATGTTGTAGTCGTCCGGACCCGAACGGTCGGCATGACCGGTCGCCACCACGCGAGCGCTGCCGCGCTGACGATAGGTGCTGGCGACCTGCTGCAGCGTCTGCTGCGCCTGCGGCGAGAGGTCCGAGCGATCCCAGTCGAAGAAGACCATGAACGACGGCGCGGCAGCGGGAGCAGGCGCCGGCGGGGGTGGCGCGGCCGCAGCTTCGGGCTGGCCGAACTTGTAGGTCAGGCCCAGCATCACCGAGAAGTTGTTGTTCTGGTACTGGCCGGGATTGGTGGTGCCGTAGTAGCGGCCGTCGAGATCCAGTCGCCAGCCCGGCGCCATGTTGTAGCCGATGCCGATGATGCCCTGGTAGGCGAACTGCGTGCTGCACATCGTGCAGCCCGGGGCGATCGACGGATCGACGAACGCGATACCGGCGCCCGCGCCGACGTACGGCGTGATGGTAGCACCGGGGAAGAAGTCGTACAGCGCGTTGGCCATCACCGAGACCTGGTTGATGCTGCCCTGCCGAAAAGCAAACGTGCCGTTGGGATAGCCGACGGTAGCCGAGCCGTTGTTCTGGCGGTAGATCGATTCCAACTCGATGCGTGGACCGACGAAGTCGTAGCCGATCTTGCCGCCGGCGGCCCAGCCGGTGTCCATCGAGTAGCTGTTGTTGTTCAGCAGCCAGTTCAGCCCGCCCTCGGCGCCGATATAGAAGCCGGGATAGGTGGGATAGGAGGACTGGCCGAACAATGACTGTGCGTTGGCCGCAGCCATCGGCAGAGCAACGAGCGCGACCGCGCCCAACAGAGAGTTTTTCATAAGCGGTACTTCCTCACGCAGTTGACGCTGGAACTACGCAGCGTCGCGCAACGCCGTTGCCGTCAACGAGGATGCGAAGGCCACTTGGCGGCAGTGCTGTGGCGGGCTCGCAACACTTCCATCTTCCAGACCGCCGAATTCGGTGCGACTGTGCGTAAAACGCGGCGGCAATGGACAGGCAATGCGGCGGGGAGATGGAGATGATGCGTGAACTCTGCGCGATGTGGCTTGCACTTCTCATGGTGCCCATCGCGGCGTCCGCTCAAAATGCGAGCTGGAACGGCTACTACCTTGGCGTGAATGTCGGCGGGAGATTCGCGTCGAATGACTGGCTCACGTCATTGGCGTGTCCCAACTCCGGCGTCTGCGCCGGCGGACAGGTGGGACCCGACTTCAAGCAGACGTTCGACAGCACGGCCGTGCGCGTCGGCGCCTTCGGCGGACGCAACTGGCTGCTGGGGTCGAGTTTCATTGCCGGCGTGGAGGCCGACATCGGCTGGGCGAACAACCGAAACGCCAGCCGTCCCATCCCGGGCACCACGGCGAGCGGCGGTCCGTCCATCGCACCCTCGATCAGCAGCGGCGACACCGCGGCCGTCAATCTCCAGTGGGATGCGAGCGTGCGCGGACGGATCGGCAGCCTGATCCGTCCCGACACGCTGCTGTTCGCCACGGCGGGCGTGGCGCTGCAGCAGGTCGAAACGGTCGCGAGCTGCATCAACGACGGGACCAACGCGACCTACTGCACCCAGCCGCGCGGACAATGGCACTACGATTCCCAGACCCGCTGGATGCCCGGCTGGACCATCGGTGCCGGGCTCGAGCACATGCTGGCCGACCGCTGGCTGTTGCGTCTCGAGTACCGCTACGCCGACTTCGGCGAAGCCAACCCGACCTTCTTCGCCCCCAATCTCGGCGCAAACGGCGACGACCGCGTATACGCCCATGTCTGGGTCAAGACCCACACGGTGAGCCTGGGCGCGGCGTACAAATTCTGACCGGAGCGCGCTTCCCGCCTTCCCACCGGCTTCCCACGCAGGTGGGAAGCCTCGCATGCCGATTTTATCAGGGTTTCAGGCGATTCTTCCCACGTTTTGCCCCACCCTCTGCCTGCATTGCATGCACTGATCCTAGTGTGAAATTTCGGTTTCCGGCCATAAATATTGTGGCCGCTCTGCTGCAATCGCGATACGCTTCGACCGGTAGCTGAAGGAGGTGTTCATCCGTCCGAGGACCATGTTCCCCGACGGAAGTCAGATCACCGGTGGATCGCCCACCGCGTGCCCTGTCAGCTTCACCTTCCCGGCTGCCGATGACCCACGCCTCCGCCCTGCGGAGGCGTTTTTGCTTCCAGACCCCGGAGTTTGACCATGGCCAAACGCGCTGCCCGTCGCGCCAAGCTGCATGCCATCGACAACGACCGTATCCACAGCCTGGTTTTCGACCACACTCCGGCCAATGACCGCGACCAGAGCTACATCCGCAAGATCCGACCGCGCAGCGACAACCAGCGCCTGCTGATGGAGGCCATAGATACCAAGCCCCTGACGATCGCCGTCGGGCCGGCCGGCACCGGCAAGACTTACCTCGCCATCTCGGCCGCGGTGGAAGCGCTCGAAGCCGGCAGCGTGTCCCGCATCATCCTGAGCCGTCCGGCCGTCGAGGCGGGCGAGAATCTGGGGTTCCTGCCGGGCGACATGCGCGAGAAGCTCGACCCCTACCTGCGCCCGCTGTGGGACGCCCTGAACGACCGCATGGGCGCCAAGCGCCTCAACCAGGCACTGGGGGACGGAACGATCGAGATCGCCCCGGTGGCCTTCATGCGCGGCCGCACGCTGAACAATGCCTTCGTGTTGATCGACGAGGCCCAGAACTGCACCTACGGCCAGCTGAAAATGCTGCTGACGCGGCTCGGCTGGCATTCGACCATGGTGATGACCGGGGACCCCGACCAGACCGATCTGCTGCCCGAGCTGTCGGGCCTCGCCAACATCGCCCAGAGGCTCGAGAACTTCGAGGATGTCGCGGTCATCCGTCTCGCCGACCACGATGTCGTCCGCCATCCGCTGGTCGGCCGCATGTTGTCCGTACTCTAACCATCCCCGAATCCATCCACAGAACGGCAGAAGTCAGACGATCGGATCAAATAGAGAACATTTCGATCCGCATCAACTTAATGCGGTCTCTGAGAATTTCGAATAAACCAGCCTAAACAATGCACTAGGCGCAGGGTGGCAGGCGACTGCCACCCTGCCTACATTGAGTCAATACGGTGACGTCCGTGTAACGACTCGGGCATCGTCCGTTTGCTCACAGATTTCCCCACATGCTGCCGTGACCCAGGAAACCTCTTCAGAACAGAAAGCGAGCGAGGACTCGCTCCCCGCCGCGACCGCGCCTCCCGGTGAGGGCTCGCTGGCCGACGGCGTCCGGGTCATCGCCGAATTCGTCCGCACCCTGCCGAAGAAGCCGGGCGTCTACCGCATGATCGCAGCCGACGGCGAGGTCCTGTACGTCGGCAAGGCGCGGTCGCTGCGCAATCGGGTCACCGCCTACACCCAGCCCAATCGGCTCGAGACGCGGCTGATGCGCATGGTCCAGGCCACGCGCAGCATGGAGTTCGTGGTCACCGACAGCGAGGCCGAGGCCCTGCTGCTCGAGAACAACCTGATCAAGCGCTTCCGGCCGCGCTTCAACGTGTTGCTGCGCGATGACAAGTCGTTCCCCTACATCGTCATCCGCCGCGATACCGAATGGCCGCAACTCGCCAAGCACCGCGGCACCCGCCAGGCGGGCAACGAGTATTTCGGCCCGTTCGCCTCGGCGACGGCGGTCAACCGCACCCTCTACGCCCTGCAGCGCGCCTTTCCGCTGCGCTCCTGCTCCGACGGCGTGTTCTCGACCCGCACGCGGCCCTGCCTGCAGTACCAGATCAAGCGCTGCACCGCGCCGTGCGTGGCCCGCATCGAGAAGCCCGAGTACGACACGATCGTGAACGAGGTGCGCGATTTCCTTGGCGGCAAGAATCGCGAGGTCCAGCAGGCGCTGTCGCAGCGTATGGAGAAGGCCGCGACCGAGCTCCACTTCGAGGAAGCGGCCGTGCTGCGCGATCGCATCCGCGCGCTGGCCCACATCCAGTCGCACCAGTCGATCGCGCTCGAGTCGATCGACGAGGCCGACATCTTCGCCACCCACGCCGAGGGCGGCCAGGTGTGCGTGCAGGTGTTCTTCCTGCGCGCCGGCCAGAACCTCGGCAACCGCGCCTACTTCCCGAGCCACGCCAAGGAGCTGAGCGAAGCCGACGTGCTGTCGGCGTTCATCGGCCAGTTCTACGAAGCGCGGCCCGCGCCCAGGCTGATCCTGACCAGCCACGAAGTGCCGGAAGCCGAGCTGCTGCAGAGCGCGCTCGGCATCACCGCCGGCCACAAGGTCGAGATCCGCAACCCCAAGCGCGGCGACCAGAAGGATGCGCTCGACCAGGCGGTCACCAATGCGCGCGAGGCGCTGGCGCGGCGCATGGCCGAGCGCGGCACGCAACGGCAATTGCTGGAAGGCGTGGCCCGCCTGTTCAATCTCGACGGGCCGCCGGAGCGGGTCGAGGTCTACGACAACAGCCACATCCAGGGCACTGCGGCGATCGGCGCGATGATCGTCGCGGGGCCCGACGGCTTCATCAAGAACAGCTATCGCAAGTTCAACATCAAGACCGAGGGCGCCGCCGGCGACGACTTCGCCATGATGCGCGAGGTCCTGTCGCGCCGCTTCGGCCGCGCGTTGAAGGAGAATCCCGAGCGTGACGAGGAGCACTGGCCTGACCTGGTGCTGATCGACGGCGGCCAGGGCCAGCTCGAAGTCGCGCGCCAGGTGCTGACCGAGCTGGGGCTGGAGGACATCGCCATCGTCGGCATCGCCAAGGGCCCCGACCGCGACGCCGGCCGCGAGCGCTTCTTCGTTCCGGCCAAGCCGCCCTTCTCGCTCGAGCCGCGCGATCCGGTGCTCTATTTCCTCCAGCGCCTGCGGGATGAGGCGCATCGATTCGCGATCGGCACGCATCGCACCCGGCGCGCCGCCGAGATCACCCGTTCGGCGCTCGACGAGGTGCCCGGCATCGGCGCGGCCCGCAAGCGTGCGCTGCTGCACCATTTTGGCAGCGCCCGTGCGGTTGGCGCAGCAACGCTGGAGGACATCAAATCCGTGCCGGGAATCTCCGGTGCCCTGGCACAGAAGATTCATGACCATTTCCGCGGCGGCCGGTGAACTCCGCTCGGGATGACAGCGCGGTCCGCCGCGCCGTAAGGTGTGTCCGAATGCTGAACACCGCCAACGTTCTGACCCTCTCGCGCATCGCGGCCATCCCGCTGGTCGTGGCCTGCTTCTGGCTCGACAAGGGCTGGTCGCAGTGGATCTCGATGGCGCTGTTCGTGCTCGCCGGCATCACCGACTATTTCGACGGCTATTTCGCGCGACGCTATCACCAGATCTCGCGCCTGGGGCGCTTCCTCGATCCGATCGCCGACAAGCTGCTGGTCGCGGCGGCGCTGCTGATGCTCGTCGATCGCGGGCCGCTCACCGGCGTGCATGTGCTGGCAGCCCTGATCATCCTTGCCCGCGAGATCCTGGTCTCGGGGCTGCGCGAGTTCCTCGCCGAGCTGCGCGTCGGCCTGCCGGTCAGCCAGCTCGCCAAATGGAAGACGGCCGTGCAGATGCTGGCGATCGCCTTCCTGCTGGTGGGCGATGCCGCGTCGCCATGGATCACGCAGGCCGGCCTGTGGCTGATCTGGATCGCCGCCGGGCTGACCCTGATCACCGGCTACGACTACCTGCGCACCGGCCTGCGCCACATGGCGGAAGACGCGCCGCCGGGAGCCGCTGAATGAAGGTGCGCTACTTCGCCTGGATGAAACGCACGGTCGGCGTCGCCGAAGAAGAGGTCGCGCCGCCATCGAACGTCACGACGGTCGGCGAGCTCGTCGCCTGGCTGCGCGAGCGCAGCGGCGGCCATGCCGAAGCGCTGGCCGAGGGCGCGGCGTTCGGCGCCGCGGTCGACAAGCGTACCGTGCCGTTCGACGCCAAGCTCGCGGGTGCAACCGAGGTCGCGTTCTTCCCGCCCTTCACGGGAGGCTGAGCATGACCGTGCGGGTACAGGAGTCCGACTTCGATGTCGGCGCCGAGCTCGACCGTCTCACCAGGGACAACCGCCGGATCGGCGGCCTCGCGGTATTCGTCGGCCTGGTGCGCGAGCTGCACGTGCGCGACGGCTATCACCGCGACCGCATCGATGCGCTGACCCTGGAGCACTATCCCGGCATGACCGAGGCGGCGCTGGAGGAGATCGAGGCCGAGGCCCGTCGCCGCTGGCCGCTCGAGGCGACCCTGATCGTTCATCGCTACGGCCGGCTGGAGCCCGGTGACCGTATTGTGCTGGTCGCCGTCGGCTCGCCGCACCGCGAAGCGGCATTCGAGGCCTGCGAGTTCCTGGTCGATTGGCTGAAGACCAAGGCGCCGTTCTGGAAGCTGGAAGACACGCCACAGGGCGAAAAATGGGTCGGCGCCCATGCCGGGGACGACCAGGCGGCGGCCCGCTGGGAGAAAAAGTAGGCGCGCGCACGCAACGCTTGTCCGGGCCCGTCTGTTGACTCCCTCGGTCACCGACGGAGAAGCGCCCATGCGTTACTGCGTTCAGCCAGCCACCGCGAAGGACGTCGCGATCCTGGCCCTCGCCATGGCGGACGAGGATGCCGGCGAGGTCGAGTACGATCGCGACAGCGAGGGCGACCAGCGGCCGCTGGATCATCTGCTGAACGCATTTCTGTCGAGCACCGAGGTATGGGCGGCGCATGACCGGAAGGGGCAGCCCTGCGCGCTGTGGGGCGTCGGCCCCACCTCGCAGGATCTCGAGGTCGGTCGGTTCTGGCTGCTGACCTGCGAGGAGGTCGAGACCGCGCCAAGCGATCTCGTCGCGCTGTCGACCATCGTCCTGCCCGAGATGCTGAGCACCTACACGCGCCTTGAAAGCATCGTCGACCCGCAGAACCAGCGCGCGCTTTCGTTGCTGCAGGGCCTCGGCTTCACCGTCGAGCCCCCGGCCTTCCACGAAAGCACGGGACGGCAATGCCATCGCGTCTGGATCGAGGCCGATGCGGCGAGCCTCGTCGTGCCGAACCGGCCGACGCTGCTGAATTAGGACTCCTCATTGGACCGCGGACCTCCAGGTCTGCATCATCATCATCATGAGCGGACCTGGAGGTCCGCGGTCCCATGACCTAACCCCGATAATTCTCGACGATCTTCGCCGGGCGGACTTCGGCCTCGTCCGGATTGCGGCCGAACTCGCGCAGGGCGCGGCGCTGGCGCAGCAGATCCCAGCAGCGGTCGAGCTCGACGTTGATCTGGTCGAGCTTGGCCTTCTCCTCGTCGGAGATCCTGCCCTTGGCGTAAAGCGCCTTCTCCTCGGCGACCAGATGCTCTATGTGGTCGAGAACGGTCTTGTCGGTCGTGTGAGCCATCATAGAGCTCCTCTTCGAGACCTAACCCAAAGCGACCAGCGCGAGCCTGGCAAGCCCCCGTTCGCGCAGGCGATCGGCCGCCAGCAGCGCCCGCTGGCCGCTTCGGCAACACAGGACAATGCGACCATCCGGTGAAGGTTCCGCGGCCAACTCCGCCACGTGGTCGACACTGAGGCGCCGTCCGCCAGCGAACGGTTGCGGCGCCTCATCGACGCCGCGCAGGTCGACGACCAGGTCGTCTTCGCGCACCTCGTCCGGAGCGATGAACGGTACCGCACTGTCGGGCTCGGGGCTGCCATCGAAACCGAACCCGCCGAAGGAAAGCCGCTGGGCATCGACGGTGACGACGCGCCCGAGCACGGTCGGCTCGAGGCCGAGCAGCAGATGCAGCGCCAGATGCGCCTGCAGGCTGCCCAGCATCGCGACGGCGGTGCCCAGCACGCCCGCCGTCGCGCAGGTGCCGCCGTCGATCGACACGTCCGGAAAGACCGCGCGGTAGCTCGGCCCGCCGCCGCAGAACGCGCCGGCATATCCCGCGAGACCGATCACCGACGCGGAGACCAGCGGCCTGCCAATCGCGTGACAGGCATCGCTCAAGATGTAGGTGACGGCGAAACTGTCGGCGGCATCGACGATCACGTCGGCCGTCGCGACCAGCGCGGCGGCGTTCTGCGGCGTCAGGCGGGCGACGACCGCCTGGATGGCAACGTCGGGATTGAAGCGATGCAGGCGATCGCGCGCGGCCTCGGCCTTGGGCTTGCCGAGGTCGTCCATGCCGTAGATCGGCTGGCGATGGAGGTTGGTTTCCTCGACCGAGTCGTGATCGACGATGGTCAGATGACCGACGCCCGCGCCCGCGAGGTATTGCAGCACCGGACAGCCGAGCCCGCCCGCGCCGACGACCAGCACCGACGCGGCCGCAAGCCGCGCCTGTCCGGCGGCGCCGACCTCGGCGAGGACCGCCTGGCGGGCATAGCGATCGGTCATGCGACGGCCTTCTCGGCGAATCGGGTGGCCTTGATCCAGGCCTTCGCCTGCGCGACCGGATCGGGATTGTTGACGATGTCGCCCACGACCGCCGCGGAATCCGCGCCCGCCTTCAGGCACTGCAGCGCGCGATCGAGCGTCAGCCCGCCGATCGCGACCAGCGGCCTGCCCTTGATCAGCTTCTTCCATTCGCCGATACGCTCGAGCCCCTGCGGCGCGAACGGCATCTTCTTCAAGGCCGTCGGCCAGATCGGCCCCAGCGCGACATAATCCGGATCGGTGGCGAGGCCCTTCTCCAGCTCGGCATGATCGTGCGTGCTGACGCCGAGCCTGAGGCCGGCGCGCCGGATCGCCTTCACGTCGGCATCGACCAGGTCCTCCTGGCCGAGATGCACCCAGCTGCACCTCTCGTCGATTGCGATCTGCCAGTAGTCGTTCACGATCAGGTCGGCGCCATGCTTCGCGCAGATATCGCGCGCCTCGCGCACCTGGTGGCGCAGCTCGGCCTCGGGTTTGTCCTTGATGCGCAGCTGCACGAACTTCGCGCCCGCGGGCACGAGTCTCGCAAGCCACGTAGAGTCGGGAACAACGGGATAGAACGGGTCGATCACTTCAGTCTCCAAGAGCGGCCTTGCCGAGCACCGGCGTCGACGGCGCCGCCATGTCGCGCGGCTCGAGGGGCTTGGCGGCGAAGGCCATGCGCCCGGCCTCGATCGCCATCGCAAAGGCCTTCGCCATCGCAACCGGATCGCCCGCCTCGGCCACCGCCGTGTTGAGCAGCACCGCGTCGTAGCCCAGCTCCATCGCCGCCGCGGCATGCGACGGCACGCCCAGCCCGGCATCGACCACCAGCGGGATCTCCGGGAAGTGCGCGCGCAGCGCCTTCAGGCCGTAGACGTTGTTGAGGCCGCGCGCCGAGCCGATCGGCGCGCCCCACGGCATCAGCACCTTGCAGCCGGCCTCGACCAGCCGGTCGGCAACCGCGAGATCCTCGGTCGTGTAGGGAAAGACCTCGAAGCCGTCCTCGCTCAGCACGCGCGCGGCTTCCACCAGGCCGAACACATCGGGCTGCAGCGTCTCGTCGTCGCGGATCACCTCGAGCTTGATCCACGGCGTGTCGAACATCTCGCGCGCCATGTGGGCGGTGGTCACCGCCTCCTTCACGCTGTGGCAGCCCGCCGTGTTGGGCAGGACCTTCACGCCGAGCGAGCGGATGATCGACCAGAAGCTCTGGCCTGAACGTTCCGGCCCGGCCTCGCGGCGCAGCGACACGGTCACGACCTCGGCGCCCGCAGCCCGGATCGCATCGGCCAGCACCTTGGGCGAGGGATAGCGCGCCGTGCCGAGCAGCAGCCGCGAGGAAAGATCGACGCCGTAGAACACCGGTCAGCCTCCCTGCATCGGCGCCACGACCTCGAGCCTGTCGCCGTCGTCGAGGGCGGTCGCCGCGCGCGCCGGCGCCGGCACGAAGCGGCCGTTCACCGCCGTCGCGACCTTCTTGCCGCCATAGCCCAGCGCGGCCAGCGCCAGCGCCAAAGTGGCGGGCTCGATCTCACGCTGATCGCCGTTGACGAAGATCCGCATTGTCGCTCTCCACGATGTCGGCCGCCACACGCGCCATCGCCGGCGCGAGCAGGAAGCCATGCCGATAGAGGCCGTTCACCCGCAGCCCGTTGGGCGAGCGGCGCACGGCGGGAAGATTGTCGGGAAAGGCCGGCCGCAGGTCGGCGCCCAGCTCGAGGATCTCGGCCTCACCGAACGCCGGATGCAGCGCGTAGGCGGCATTCAGGAGCTCGACCGCCGAGCGCACGCTGACGCCGCCTTTCGCTTCGCTCTCGATCGCAGTCGCGCCGACCATGAACACTCCGTCGCCGCGCGGCACGATGTAGAGCGGGATGCGCGGATGGAGGAGCCGCACCGGCCGCGACAACGACACCTCGCGCGAGCGGACCATCACCATCTCGCCGCGCACGCCGCGCAGATCGGTGAGCACATCGCGCGCCGCGAGACCGCGGCAGTCGATGACGAAATCGCCGTCGTTCCCATCGACTGCCTTGTCGACGCCGAGGCGAATCGGGACGCCGCGCTTGGTCAGAGCCTCGGCCAGCGCCGGCAGTGCGCGGCGCGGCTCGAGATGCGCCTCGCGCGGGAAGAACAGTGCGCGGCGGAAGCGGCCGGCGAGATCGGGCTCCAGCGCGGCGATGCCGTCGGCGTCGCGCCATTCGAAATTCTCGGTGCGCGCCGCGAAGCGCGTCAGCTCGGCCGCGTCGCGGGCCGGCGCCACGACCAAGCTGCCGTTGCGCACCGTCCCGGCGTAGTGGCGCAACCACCAGTCGATCGATGGCGCGCCGAGCCGCATCACCGCCTCGTCGGTCGCCGCCCGTTCACACCAGGGCGCCAGCATACCGCCCGCCATGCGCGAACAGCCGGCACCGACGCTCGCGCCGCGCTCGATCACCTCGACGGCGATCCCGCGCTCGCTCAATTCGAGCGCGGTCGTGAGCCCGGCGACGCCGGCTCCGACAACAGTGACCTTGGGCAAAACAGACATTGGCTCCCGTTCCTTCGCCGGCATGACCCGGATCAGGTTCAAAGGGTTCAGCTCGTGGCTGTCTCAGACCGGCTAACCGGACACCCCTCGGACTTGGCGTGCAGGAGACTGCCGCCGCTCGCCGCTGTCAAGCGAGTACGCCGTCAATCCTGCACGCTCCTCTGCAGCACTCAGGACATAAGTACGGGAACCGCTATTTCAAACCGCGGCGAGATGCGCCGATTCGCCGAACCCTTCGCTGTCGGGCTGACGCACCAGCGCCTGGTAATCCCGCATCAGCGTGCGGGTCATCGGGCCGACCTGGTAGCGTCGCTCCTCGATCGCGCCGACGGGCACGATCTCGGCGGCAGTGCCGCACAGGAAGACCTCGCTTGCCTCGTCGAGTTCCTCGGGCATCACCGCCCGCTCCTCGACCGACCAGCCATGCTTGTCAGCCAGCCCGATCACGGCACGCCGCGTGATGCCATCAAGGAAGTTCTCGGCCCTGGGGGTCACGAGCTTTCCGCCGATGCCGAGAAAAATATTCGCGCCGGTCGATTCGGCGAGCCGGCCCTGCCAGTCGAGCATCAGCGCGTCGTCGAAGCCTGCCCTCAGCGCACGATCCTTCTCGATGCCGCAGATGAGGTAAAGGCCCGCCACCTTCGCGGTTCCCGGCGCCACGTCGGGCGCGGGCCGGCGGTACTTCGCCATGGTGACGTTGATGCCGCCCGGCTTGACCTGCACCGACAGCCGGCCCTCCTGCGCCCACGGCGCGATCGCGAGATGCACCGTCGTGCCGATTGCCGACACGCCCATCACCTCCGAGCCGCGCCAGGCGATCGGCCGGATATAGCCCGATGTGAGGTTGTTGGCCTTCACGACGGCGCGCGTCGCCTCGTCGATCTCCTCACGCGTCCACGGCACCTCGTACTCCAACACCCGGGCGGAGTTGCGCAGCCGGGCACTGTGGGCAGCCAAGCGGAAGACGCGGCCGTCGTAGATTCGCTCGCCCTCGAAGACGGCCGAACCGTAGTGCAGGGCATGGGTCAGGACGTGCGTCCTGACCTCGCGCCAAGGCAGCAGCTGGCCGTCGAACCAGATGAATCCGTCGCGATCTGCCATATTGTCGGACATTGCGAATGCTCCTTTCAGATGATTCCAAACTGATCGCCTGGAGTCTCAGAAACGCAACATTCACATCAAATAGGACAATATTATTGACCTTGTCAATATGTCTGTCTCAGGACCGATCCCATGGTTCGCGCATTGAACAGCGTGCGGAAGGGGGCCGAGCCGGCGAGCACGTTCATGAAGCGCTGGTTGAGCTCGGAGTCGGCTGCGATCGCCCGATTGAGCCTGGCCTGAGGCTCGGGATCCTTCAGGGCCGCCGACATCAGCGTGTACTCGAACACGGCGGCCGTCCGTTCGCGCAGCGTCTCTTGATAACCCTTCAGCGCCGCATCGAGATCGCCTGCAAGCCCGCGGTCGATCGCCTCGGCGAGCAACTCGGCGCCGAGGAAGGCGTCGCCGATTCCCATGCCGGTCAGCGGATCGCGGTGGTACGCGGCATCGCCGACCAATGCCCAGCCCGGGCCGGCACAGTCGCGATAGAAGTTCGGCAGCCGGTGCGTGCCCTTGAACGGGGTCTCGCGCCGGCCGCGCTGCACTCGCGCCCGCACCGCTTCATCGAGACCAGCGAGGTACTGGCCTTCGATGTCGGCGCGATAGGCCGGCCATTGGTCGTTGGCGCGACCGACCCAGACGCAGGTCAGGCCGTCATGCGTCGGGAAGACCAGGATGTCGCGACCGGCACGCACATAGAACTCGACGCCATCCGTCGGCATGCCGCTCCAGTAGGCGTAGAAGCCGCAGGTCAGCGAGGGATGCGACGGGCTCATCGTTGCGCCCACGGCATCGGCGATGCCGGAGGTCATGCCGTCGGCGCCGACGACGACCGCCGCGCGCTCCTCGATTCCGTCGGCGCGCACGCCGACGACGCGCTCGCCGTCGCGGACGACGTCGCGCACCACCACGCCTTCGCGCACCTCGGCACCGGCCTCGCGCGCTCGATCGACCAGCAGCTTGTCGAGCACGGTCCGGCGCGGGCAGTACATTGCCGCCGTGCCGTCGACCGGTTCGGGCCGCCCGCGAAAGGCGACCGAGCCCGCCTGCATGTTCACCGTCTCGATCAACGGACAGCCGGTTGCCGCCAGCGCATGGAGCAGGCCCCAGCGCGCCAGCGCCGCCGTCGTGCGGGGCCACAGGAAATGCGTCGACACCGTGTCGCTCGGGAAGTGCGCGCGATCGAGCGCCAGCACCCGCCGCCCGCGCCGCGCCAGCAGCATCGCCAGGGACGCGCCCGCACAGCGCGCGCCGACCACGATCACGTCGTAGGGCGCCATGGCGGAAACCACGCTCAGCTCAGCAGCGGCTTGAGGTCCGGATCGCCCTTGTGCATCGCCCGCTGGTAGGCCTCGCGGCGGCCGATGCGCTGCAGGTAGCCCAGGATCGCCGGATAGGGGGCCAGGCCGAACGGCAGGAAGAGGCGCATGGTCGTGAGCGTGAACACGATCATGATGTCGGCGGTGGTGAAAGCGCTGCCGGCGAAGTAGTCGGCCTTGGCCAGCCGCGCCTGCACCTGGCCCAGCGCCAGCTCCAGCCGTCCCTTCATGGCCCGCAGAATCGGATTGTCCGCCGGCAGGTTCAGCCGACCGAGGACCATGCAGCGGCCGGTCGACGGCTGCAGCGTGCCATTGGCGAAGTGGAACCAGTAGAGGAAGTGCGCATAGTCCGGATGGTCGGGCTTGAGGGTCAGCCGGCCCTCGCCGTACTTCGCGACGATGTACTCGACGATCGCGCCCGATTCGGCCAGCACCAGGTCGCCGTCGGTGATCACCGGCGCCGAACCGATCGGATGCAGGGCTTTGTACTCGGGCGGCGCGAGCCGCGTGACGGGATCGCGGTCGTAGACCTTGAGCGCGTAGGGGATGCCCAGCTCCTCGCAGAGCCAGACGATGCGCTCCGATTGGGACTTGCCGAGATGATGGACGGTGAGCATGGGCGATGACTCCGCAGGGACCGGTCAAAAATCGCCGGAATCGCCGCGGCCGGCAATGATCGCAGGTCGATGCGGATGGGGTGTCAACGCGCGCCACTCCGGCCTATAGTCGCAAATCGGCCCGGATCACTCGCCCATTGGCTCAAGATGGTGGAAACAAAATCTCCCGCTAACCCGCTGTTCCTGCGGGAAGAGGAGCTGCGCCAGGGCATCGAGCTGATGTTCTATGCCTATCGCGACTTCACCTTCGAATCGGACCAGCAGCTCAAGAAGTACAAGCTCGGGCGCGCCCATCACCGCGCGCTCTATTTCATCGGCCGTCATCCCGGGCAGACGGTCGGCCACCTGCTGTCGATCCTGAAGGTCACCAAGCAGTCGATCAGCCGGGTGCTGAAGGACCTCCTCGAGCAGGAATATGTCGAGCAGAAGAGCGGGCCGCGCGATCGCCGCGAGCGGCGGCTATGGCTCACCGAGAAGGGCGTGCGGCTCGAGAAGGAGCTGACCGACCGCCAGAGCCAGCGCTTCGCGCGCGCCTACCGCGAGACCGGCGCCGACGCCGTCGAAGGCTTCCGCAAGGTGCTGCTCGGGCTGCTCGATCCCGCCGAACGCGTCGAGGTCGACAAGCGGGTGCGCGGGGGCGGCCGCTGAACGAGCTGCCCGACAAGCAGCATGTGCTGGTGGTCGACGACGACACGCGCCTGCGCGAGCTCCTGAAGTCCTTCCTGTCTCGCAACGGACTTCGCGTCAGCACCGCAGCCAATGCCGAGGCCGCACGCCAGCAACTCGACGCCCTCGATTTCGACCTGATCGTGCTCGATGTCATGATGCCGGGCCAGACCGGCCTCGATTTCGCCGGAGAGCTGCGCAAGACCAGCGACGTGCCCATCCTGATGCTGACCGCGATGGCCGATCCCAAGGACCGCATCGCCGGCCTCGAGAAGGGCGTCGACGACTATCTCGGCAAGCCGTTCGAGCCGCGCGAGCTCTTGCTGCGCATCCAGAGCATCCTGCGGCGCGGCCGGTCCGCGGCCGAGACGTCAGCCACGCCCGAGCGCGTGACCTTCGGGCCGTTCCAGTTCGACCTCGTGCTGGGCGAGCTGACGCAAAAGGCCGAGCGCGTGCCGCTGACCGACGCCGAGATCGCCCTGTTGCGGGCGCTCGGTGCGCGGCTGGGCGAGGTGCTGAGCCGGGAGGCGCTGTGCAAGAGCGTGGGCGGTGGCGCCAACGAACGGGCGATCGACGTGCAGGTGACGCGGCTGCGCCGCAAGATCGAGCCTGATCCGGGCTTTCCGCGCTATCTGCGTACGGTGCGCGGCCAGGGTTATCGGCTGGTCGACGCATGAAGCGCCGCAGTGCGCGCGAGCTGTTCGAGGCCGTGGCGGCTTGGGCCGACCGGCACTCGCCCCAGACCCTGTTCGCGCGTGCCCTTATCATCATCGTCGTGCCGATGCTGCTGCTGCAGGCCTTGTCGGCCTGGTGGTTCTACAGCCAGCGCGGCGACAACGTCACCAACCGGCTGGCGCTCCTGGTGGTGCGCGACCTGCGCGCGCTGATCGCGCTGCACGACCAGTTCCCCGATTCCGATCACCGCGCCTGGATCGTCGACCACGCGCGCACCGACATGTTCATCTCGGTGCGGTTCCGGCCGGGCCGGGTGCCGCCGTTCCGCAGCCCCGAGCATTTCGACATCGTCGCGCGCGAGATGCAGGGCGCGCTCGATGCCGACCTGCGCAAACCCTACTACCTCGACAACAGCATCGGCGGCGACCAGCTGTTCGTCGAGATCCAGCTCACCCCCGACACGGTGATGGAGGCGTACATCCCCTACCTGCGCCTGACCTTCGGCTCGAGCTTCGCCTATGTGCTGGCGCAGGTCGGCCTCGCCCTGGTGCTGTTCGGCCTCGCCATCTGGTTCATGCGCCGCGAGCTGGTGCCGATCGAGCATCTCGGCGTCGCCGCCGAGGCGCTGGGCAAGGGCCGCGAGGTGCCCGACTTCGCCTTCGCCGGCGGCACGCGCGAGGTGCGCAACACCGCGATCGCCTTTCGCACCATGGGCATCCGGCTGCGCCGCTCGATCCAGCAGCGCACCGAGATGCTGGCCGGCGTCAGCCACGACCTGCGCACGCCGCTGACCCGCATGAAGCTGTCGCTGGCGATGCTGCCCGAATCGCCCGAGGCCAAGGAACTCGCCGACGACGTGGGCGACATGGAGCGCATGGTCGAGGGTTACCTCGCCTTCGCCCGGGGCGAGGGCGACGAGGAGACGGCGCCGTGCGACCTCTCCGACATCCTCGAGGACATCGCGGCCGGCGCGCGGCGCGACAATGCCGAGGTCTCGGTCACCTGGACCGGCGATATGAACCTCGAGCTGCGCCCGATCGCCATCAAGCGCTGCATCACCAATCTGGTCTCCAATGCGCTGCGCCACGGCAAGAAGGCGGAAATCCATGCCACGCGCGGCAGGACCTCGATCGAGATCACGGTCGATGACGACGGGCCGGGCATTCCCGAGGAGCGGTATGAGGACGTGTTCCGGCCGTTCGTACGGCTGGACGAATCGCGCAACATCGATACCGGCGGCTCGGGGCTGGGCCTCACCATCGCCCGCGACATTGCGCGCAGCCATGGCGGCGACGTCACCCTGGCCAAGTCACCGCTGGGCGGATTGCGCGTGGTTGTCAGGCTGCCGGTCTGAGCTAGAGTAATTGCCATGTCCAAACTGAAATTCGTCCGCCATCCCCATCCCTCGCCCGTGCCGGCCGCCAAGCGCGCCGAGTTGCTGGCCAACCCGGGCTTCGGCCGGGTGTTCAGCGACCACATGGTCACCATCCGGTACAGCGAGGCCGAGGGCTGGCACGACGCGCGCATCGAGCCGCGCGGGCCGATCCCGATGGATCCGGCCGCCGCGGTGCTGCACTACGCCCAGGAAGTGTTCGAGGGGCTGAAGGCCTACAGGACCGCCGACGGCGGCGCGACCCTGTTCCGCCCGCGCGAGAACGCCAAGCGCTTCCAGCAGTCGGCCGAGCGGCTGGCCATGCCGATCCTGCCCGAGGACGTCTTCCTCGAGGCGGTCGACCAGCTGGTGTCGATCGACCGCGAATGGATCCCGGGCGGCGACGGCAGCCTCTACATCCGGCCCTACATGTTCGCCAACGAGATCTTCCTCGGCGTGAAGCCCTCGTCGAACTACCTGTTCATCGTCATCGCCTCGTCGGTCGGCTCCTACTTCAAGTCGGGCGCCGACGCCGTCTCGGTGTGGGTGAGCCAGGAATACACCCGGGCCGCCCCGGGCGGCACCGGCGCCGCCAAGTGCGGCGGCAACTACGCCGCCAGCCTGCTGGCGCAGTCCGAGGCGACGCGCCACGGCTGCGACCAGGTCGTGTTCCTCGATGCCGCCGAGCGCAAGTGGGTCGAGGAGCTGGGCGGCATGAACGTGTTCTTCGTGTTCAACGACGGATCGATGTCGACGCCGCCGCTCGGCGGCACGATCCTGCCGGGCGTGACGCGCTCCTCGTTGCTCACCCTCGCGAAGGACAAGGGCATCAAGGTGCGCGAGGAGCGCTACTCCTACGATCAGTGGAAGGCCGATGCGCACAGCGGGAAGCTGCGCGAGGCCTTCGCCTGCGGCACCGCCGCCGTGGTGACCGCGATCGGCACGGTCCGCGCGCCCGAAGGCGAGTTCAAGATCGGCAACGGCGGGGCGGGCACGCGCACCGAGGAGCTGAAGGCGGCCCTGGTCGACATCCAGCGCAGCCGCGCGCCCGATCCGCACAAGTGGGTCCATAGAGTCTTCTAAGTCTTGCCGGACCGCCGGCGCCCGTCCGCCTCATGAGCGGGCGAGCCGCCGCGGGCGAGCCGCCCGCGGTGCAAGAGTCTAGACGTCGTGCCTCAGACGGCCCACGCTGTAGCTGTCGATGTCGTCGGCGCCGACCTCCATCACCATCCGGGTGCGTGACGGCGTCGACCAGACGGTGAGGTAATGGACCGGCGCGCCGTGCCGGTTGTGCACCAGACGCACGATCTTGAGCACCGCCGAGTTGACCTCGACATCGAGCGCCTGCGCCACCACCGGGTCGGCCAGCGCGGCATTCACCTCCTGCGCCACCCGGCCCACCTTCTCGAAGCTGCCGAAGATCAGCTCGTGCAGCGACGTCTTCTGCAGCGCCCGGGCGGTCACCGCCCTGGCGAAGGGCCGCGGAATCCAGCCGTCGAGCAGGATCACGGCGCGGCCGCGCGAGGACCGCGTCCGCACCAGATGAACCGCCTCCTCGCCGTCCGCGAGGCCGAGCGCAGCGGCGATCGGCGCCGGACAGCGCTCGACCTCGAAGTGGAGGATGCGCATGGTCGTTTCCTTCAGCGTCCGGCGCATGTCGCCGATGAAGCTGAAGTCAGGCCCCGACCGGGACAGGCCGCCGGCCTTTGCGGTGACGAAGGCGCCGGCGCCCTGGCGGTTGCGGACGTAGCCATCCTCGACCAGGTCGGCGAGCGCCCGCCGCACCGTGATGCGGGAGATCGAGAACTGCGCGCACAACGCCTCCTGCGTCGGCAGCACGTCGCCGGCGCGGTAGCGGCCGCTGGTGATCTGCTCCTTCAACAGCAGGTAGAGCTGGCGGTGCAGCAGCGCGCCCTTGGCCTGCAGCTTCACACCGCTGGAGGTCGTTTTGCGCACTGGAACCGGACGAGATCGCACCCTTGTGCCGGATCGAGTTGGCATGTTGTAATGATCATATACCAACCCCAAGAGGAAACGATAGTGAGAAGCGTGTTGGCTGCGGTCGCGGCGCTGGCGGCCCTGATGTCCCTGGCCGGTCCGGCGGCAGCCGAGGAGAAGTCGGCCTTCCATCCGACCAGGACGGTGACGATCATCGTCCCCTACAGCCCTGGCGGCGGCACGGATGCGGTTGGCCGCCTGATCGCCAAGTCGCTCGAGGAGATGTGGGGCCAGACGGTCCTCATCGACAACCGCACCGGCGGCAGCGGCTCGGTCGGCGCCGCGATCGTCGCGCGCGCCGCGCCCGACGGGCACACGATGGTCCTCGCCGTGTCGGGCATCGCCATCAATGCCCATCTGATGAAGCTGCCCTACGATACCGTGACCGCCTTCGCGCCGGTCACCGCCGTGTCGTATCCCGTTGCCACCTTGCTCGCCTCGCCGACCCTGCCGGCCAATGATCTCAAGGAGCTGAAGGCCCTGGTGCAGAAGGAAGGGCCGGACAAGCGCACCTTCGCCAGCCCCGATCCCGGCAGCCGGCTGATTGCCGAGCGCATCTTCGAGAAGGCCGGCATCAAGCTCCTCAACGTGCCCTACAAGGGGGCCGCCTCGTTCGTCGGCGACATCTCGGCGGGCCGGGTCGATACCGGCCTCTCCAGCGTGACCTCGGGCCTGTCGCTGATCAACGCCGGCAAGCTGAAGTCGCTCGGCATCATGGGCACGCAGCGCATTCCCGCCCTGCCCAACGTCGCGACCTTCAGGGAGCAGGGCTTCGAAGGCCTCGACGAGAACTCGTGGGCCGGCCTGTTCGCGCCGGCCGGAACGCCGGCGGAAGTCGTCGCGGCTATCCGGCAGGACATCGCCACCGTCCTGGCGCGCCCCGAGACCAAGGCCAAGATGGTCGAGCTGGGCTCGCTGCCCGGCGGCGACACGCCGGCAGCCTTCAGCGAGCGCTTCCAGCGCGACATCCGCGAGTCGGGCGAGACGATCCGCCGGCTCGGCATGACCGCCGAATAGGGAGGGTACGATGGCAAGGACGTCTGCCGCTGCCTGGACCGTCGCCGAGGTCGAGGCCGACAAGGGCTGGATCTACCGCTTGTCCGACGCGAACGCTGCGGAGCTGCTGGCCGTGGTACGCGCTGCCGGCGACCCCGACCGGCCGATCCTGGACTGGAAGCGCGACGACTTCCCGCTCGACAAGGCGCTGCCGACGCTCGCGGCGGCGTTCCGCGAGGTGCGCGACGGCCGGGCCATGGCCCTGGTCAAGAACCTGCCCCGCCTCGGCGTGACGCCGGCCGAGTTCCGGCTGATGACCTGGGCGATCGGCCTGCATTTCGGCGTCGCCCGCCCGCAGAACCGCGCCAGCGACTACATCACCGAGGTCAAGGATGCGGGCATGGCCTATCGCAGCCCGACAGGCCGCGGCTACAACTCCAAGGCCGAGCTCGACTTCCATGTCGACGGCTCCGACGTCGTGCTGCTCTCCTGCTACAATCAGGCGCCGGTTGGCGGCATGAGCATGTGCGCGAGCGCCGCGACCGCCTTCGAGGTGGTGAAGGCCGAGCGGCCCGACTACGCGCAGGCGCTCACCACCGACTACACATTCAGCCGCAATGGCGAGCAGTCGGAGGGCGAGGCGCCGTGGTATGCGGCGCCGGTCTGCACCACGCGCGACGGGCGGGTCTTCTGCAAGTGGAACCGCAACCGCATCCAGAACGCCCAGAAGCTCGACGGCGCGCCGCAGCTCACGGCGGTGCAGCGCGAGGCGATGGAGTATTTCGATCTGGTGCTGCGCCGGCCGGAGAACATGTTCTGCATGCATCTCGAGCCGGGTGATCTCCAGATCCTGTGCAACCAGACCATGCTGCACTCGCGGACCAGCTTCGAGGACCATGCCGAGGAGGACCGGAAGCGCACGCTTTACCGGTTGTGGCTGGCGCGGCCCGATTCGCGGCGCCTTCCCGACAGCTGGGCGGTCTTCTACGGAACCGCCGAGCCCGGTACGGTGCGCGGCGGCATGAAGGGCCATCACTACGACGACGTGCGCCGCCGCTTCGATGCCCGCCAGGCCGCGGCGATGGGGATGAAGGCAGCTTGAAGAGGCGAACATGTCCAAAGGCAAGATTTTCCGTGAGGCGCTGAAGCGCGGGATGGTCACGGCGCCCGGCTGCTTCGAATGCATGGGCGCCCGCGCCATCGAGCGCGCCGGCTTCGAGGCGGTCTACATGACCGGCGCCGGCACCGCGGCGACGCTCGGCTACCCCGACTACGGTCTCGTCACGATGTCGGAGATGGCCGACAACGCCGGCCGTATCGCCTCGGCGATCAGCCTGCCGGTGATCGCCGATGCCGACACCGGCTATGGCAACGAGCTCAACGCCATCCGCACCGTGCGCGAGTACGAGAAGCGCGGCGTCGCCGGGATCCATATCGAGGACCAGGGCTTCCCCAAGAAGTGCGGCCATCTCGAGGACAAGACGATCGTGCCGCTCGAGGACTACGTCGCCAAGATCCGCGCCGCGGTCAGCGCCAAGACGGACCCGAACTTCGTGATCATCGCCCGCACCGATTCGCGCGCCGTGCTCGGCTATGAGGAGGCGATCCGCCGCGCCAATGCGGCGATCGAGGCCGGCGCCGACATGGCGTTCGTCGAGGCGCCGCAGACCCTCGAGGAAACGGCCAACGTGCCGAAGCTCGTGAAGGGCCCGTGCATGCTGAACATGGTGTGGAAGGGCAAGACGCCCGACCTCTCGATGGAGGAGGCGGCGAAGCTCAACTACGCCTTCATGATCCTGCCGGGTCTGCTGACCCGCACCGTCGTCGGCGCCTGCGATGCGGCGCTCGCCGAGCTCAAGGCCAAGGGCCGCCATCCCGTGCCGCAGTCGAACATAACGCCGCAGCAGGGCTTCAACCTCAACGGCGCCGCCGAATGGGATCGCTACCGCACCCAGTTCCGAGAGACCGCCAAGCAGGCGGCGGAGTAGTCCTCTTTCCCTCCGCCGTCTGACGAGGAAATGATCAGAACAGCTTGCCGCCGTTCGGCACAGCCTTGTCGGGCACCACGAGCACGACCGAGCCGTCGCCGTCGGGGAAGCCCAGCGTCAGCACCTCGGACATGAACTTGCCGATCTGGCGCGGCGGGAAATTCACCACCGCCGCGACCTGGCGGCCGACCAGCTGTTCGGGCGTGTAGTGCACCGTGAGCTGAGCCGACGATTTCTTGATCCCGATCTCCGGCCCGAAATCGATCTCCAGGCGAAAGGCCGGCTTGCGGGCGCCCTCGAGCGGCTGCGCGGCGCGGATGGTGCCGACCCGGATGTCGACCTTCTCGAAATCGGCATAGACGATCTGGCTCATGGCGGCACTGTAGACGAGAGCCCTGTAGACGGGACAAGCAAAAGGGGCTGCCCTTTCAGGCAGCCCCTCTTGGCCGTTCGGCGCAATGCGCCGTTCGGTCTTACTTCTTCGCGAACGCGGCCTTGACCTCTTCGGTCAGCTCGGCGACCCGGGCGTTGAGGGTCTCGAACGCCTCGGTCTGGCCCTTGGTGTAGAGGTCGGCCAGCTCCTTGGTGTTGGCGATCGCAGCGTCATAGCTCTTCTTGGCGAAGTCGACCTGCTTGGCGGCCTTCTCCTCGATGCTGGCCGCGCCGAGGACGTCGCTGCCGTGCTTGGAGAGGTCCTCCATCGCCGCGCGCAGCATGTCGCTCTGGCGCTGGGCAATGGTCTTGAAGGTCTCGACCGCGGCGGTCGAAGCCGTGGTCATCGCCGCGAAATTCTTGCGGCCGGTCTCGACGACGGTCTCGACGTTGACGACCGGGAGCTTGAACTCGCCGGCGAACTTGCTGAAGTCGAAGTCGAACGGATTCTTGAAAGCGCCGTTGGCGTACATGGAGGCTCCTGAACTTGGCGGACGGGGAGGGACTTTACTGAAACTCTCGGCGCCGCTTTATGCTGCGGTGCACAACGACGAATTTATGTCGGAGCCTGCATAAGTCAAGGGGTTTTTGTGCAATGCACAAAAACTTCACTCCGTGCGCGATTCCGTCACGGGTTGGCGCTTGGAAATACCATATCTTTCAAACGCTTGCGCCCATCTCTCGGCCGTCTTGAGGCGGCCATCGAGCGCCGCCATGGTCTTGGAGAGGTCAGCCGAATCATCGCCGTCGAATACCCGCGATACTGCAGTGTAGATCGCCAGCAGCCCATTCTGCCGTACTGCACCTGAAATTCCGTCGCTGCCCAAGCCGGCCGCCTCAAGCATGGCGGCCATCGAGCGGCGCACCGAAGGCGCCAAAGACAAGGCCAGCAACGGGTCGCGCCGCGCCGCCCGGACGATCGAGCGGACCGCCTCGCGGTGCGGCTTCAGGGTGTCGTACCGGCGCATCATGACATCGAACAGCCGGTCGCGCGCCGTCTCCTCGGGATCGACCTGACGCGGCGTGCCCGCCAGCACCGCGGCATCGACCCGCGCCATGACGCCGGCCACCAGCGCGACCTTGTCGGGATAGAGCCGGTAAAGATCGGCGAGGCCCATGTCGGCCGCCGCCGCCACGTCGCGCAAGGTGACCTCGCGGTACCCGAGTTCGGCCACCAGCCTGAGGAAGGCATCGAGGGCGGTATCGGCCGATGCAGTCATCCCGCGAGCTCCCTGGAGCGCCGTGAAGCCGCCGCCAGCGCCTTGTCGAACACCGGTTGGATTCCGTCCGCCGCCATCAGGACCTTCAGGGCTTCGGCGGTGGTGCCGCCGGGACTGGTCACATTGACGCGCAGCTGGGATGCCGGTTCGCTCGACTGCCGCAGCAGCTCGCCGCTGCCGGCCACCGTCGCGCGCGCGAGCTGCATGGCCATCTCCGGCGCGAGACCGAGCCTGGCGCCGGCCGCCGCCATCGCCTCGACCAGCAGGAAGACGTACGCCGGTCCGCTTCCGGACAAGGCGGTGACCGGATCGAGCAGCGCCTCGTCCTCGACCCACAGCGCCTGCCCCACTGCCTCGAGCAGCTCCTGGCAGCGCTTCTTCTCCGCCGTGGAGACGCCCGACGAGGCGCAGGCGACGGTGATTCCCTGGCGCACCGCCGCCGGCGTGTTGGGCATCGAGCGTACGACCTTTGCCGACGCACCAAGGTGGCTCGCGAAGTACTTGAGCGTCTTGCCGGCGGCAATCGACAGGAACACGGCACCGTCGTCGGCGAAGCGCTTCAGGTCGGGCAGCACGGCATCCATGGTCTGCGGCTTCACCGCCAGCACGACGATCTCCGGCGTCTCGCGCACCTCCCGGCTCGATGCGACCGAGCGCAGCCCGGCCTTGTTCGGACGCAATGCCTCGACCGGCTCGGCCACGATCGCGTCGGACGCCGCGAGCCCGCGCGACAGCCAGCCGTCGAGCATCGCGCCGCCCATCTTGCCGCACCCGACCAGCAGCAGCTTGGTCATCACCTGCCTCCTCAGACTCCGTCAGTCCGACCAAAGGTACCTCACCCTGAGGAGCGCCCGAAGGGCGCGTCTCGAAGGGTGGGTGACCCGCACCATGCCCGTGGCCCATGCTTCGAGACGGCCGCTGCGCGGCCTCCTCAGCATGAGGCGCTTCGTTGAGAGCTGAACCACTCAGCGTCCCTTGAATTTGGCGGGCCGCTTCTCGCGGAAGGCAGCGGCGCCCTCCTTGCGGTCCTCGCTGGTGGCGATCTTCTCGAGCTTGTAGCGCTCGGGCACGAAGATCTCGGCCGGCCCGCGCGGCAAGGTCTGGTTCGCGAAGTCGCGCAGGGTGCGGATCACCAGCGGCGCCGAGTTGGCGATGATGGCCGCCATCCGCCGCGCCTCCTTGCGCTCCTCGCCGAGCGGCACGACCTTGTTGACGAAGCCCACGTCGTACGCGCGCTTGGCCGAGATCTCTTCGCCCAGGAGAAGGAGTTCCATCGCAACTTTGTGCGGCATGCGCGAGACGATGCCCGGCATCAGGCCGCCGAACACGCCGACCTTGGCCTCCGGGTACATGAACTTGGTGGTGTCGGCCGAAACCATCAGGTCGCAGGTCATGACCAGGCAGATTCCGCCGCCGATCACCCAGCCCTGGGTCGCCGCAACCACCGGCTTGGTGAGCTTGTAGGAGACATCGGGCACCGCCTTCCACATCGCGGCTGGCGGGTCCTTCAAGTCGGCGCCGACGCAGAAGGCCGGACCGTCGGCCTGCAGGACCGCGACTTGGTCGTCGCCATGCTCGAAGGCGCGGTAGGCCTCGTACAGGCCGTCGCACAATTCCTGGGTCAGCGCGTTGCGCTTCTCCGGCCGCGCCATGGTGATGGTGGTGATGCCGTCGCTCGATTCGACTTTGACCAGGCCCACTTTTGTACTCCTCGGACGTTCTTGGCAGCAGGGTAGCAGCCGCCCATACTTGCCGCATCAGGAGTCACCCATGCAGACCCGCAACCCCTTTTTCGACGACCTCTCCAAAATGGCCAACGGCGCCATGGGCGCGCTGAGTGGCGTCAAGGACGAGATGGAAGCCCGCTTCCGCGACCAGATCGCCAAGATCCTCGACGGCATGGACATCCCGCGCCGCGACGAGTTCGAGGCGGTCAAGGCGATGGCCGTCAAGGCGCGCGAGGAGAACGAAGAGCTGAAGAAACAGATCGCCGAGCTGCAGGCGCGGCTGCTGAACACGGGGCCGTAAGAACATGCGCGTCGGCGTTGAGGTTGGCGGCACCTTCACAGACTTGGTCGCCGTCGAGGGGGGACGCGTCGTCGTCACCAAGGTGCCGAGCACGCCGAAGTCGCCGGATGTCGGCGCCTTCGCGGCGCTGACGGCATCGGGCATCGATATCGGCAGGATCGAGGACTTGGGGCACGGCTCGACCGTCGCCACCAACGCTGTGCTGGAGCGCAAGGGCGCCAACGTCGCTTTCGTTGCCACGCAGGGCTTCCGCGACCTGCTGTTCATGCAGCGCCACGACCGGCGCAACATCTACGACCTGTTCTACGCCAAGCCGGCGCCGCCGGTGCGCCGCAAGGACTGCTTCGAGGTCGCCGAGCGGCTCGGCGCCGACGGCTCGGTCGAGACGGCGCTCGACGAGGCCCAGGTCCGCAGCGCGCTGATCCCGGCGCTGAAAGCCGGCGGCTATCGCGCCGTCGCGATCTGCCTGCTGAACGCCTACGCCAATCCGGCGCACGAGGAGCGGCTGGCCGCATGGATCACCGAGGCGCTGCCTGGCGTGCTCGTCACCTGCAGCCACCAGGTCGCGCGCGAGTTCCGCGAGTTCGAGCGCGCCTCGACCACGATCCTTTCGGCGTATGTACAGCCGGTGATCGACGGCTACCTGCATCGCTTCGAGAACAAGCTGGCCGAATCGGGCTTCAAAGGCCGCTTCACGGTGATGCAGAGCAACGGCGGGCGGCTGCCGGCCGAGGCGATGCGCGCCAGCGCCATCACCGCGCTGTACTCCGGCCCCGCCGCCGGCGTCGTTGGCGCGACTCGGCAAGCCGCGCGCTCGGGCTTCAGGGACCTGATCACTTTCGACATGGGCGGTACCTCGACCGACGTCTGCCTGGTGCAGGACGGCCGCCCCTCGCTCGCCTCGGAAAGCGAGATCGACGGCCTGCCGATCCGCACGCCCGTCCTCGACATCGTCTCGGTCGGCGCGGGCGGCGGCTCGATCGCCTGGGTCGATGACGGCGGCATGCTGCGCGTCGGCCCGCAGAGCGCCGGCGCGGACCCCGGTCCCGCCTGCTACGGCCGCGGCGCCACGGAGCCCGCGATCACCGACGCGCACATCGTGATCGGCACCATCCGCCCGACCGCGTTCCTCGGCGGTCGCATGAAGCTCGACGCCGACGCCGCGAAGAAGGCCTTTGCCCCGACCGCGCAGCGCTTCGACCTGTCGATCGAGCAGGCGGCCTCCTCGGCCCTGCAGCTCGCCGATGCCAACATCGTGCGCGCGATCCAGCTGGTCTCGACCGAGCGTGGCCGCGATCCGCGCGATTATGCGCTGGTGCCGTTCGGCGGTGCCGGCCCGCTCCATGCCGCGCGCATCGCCGAGGAGCTCGGCATCTCGACCATCGTCGTGCCGCCCAA
>Ga0070738_10000925_pt1 | contig 70873 bp, 55 predicted proteins | sample Coa_R2_2_FD_66446 | JGI IMG/M metagenome (GOLD analysis project Ga0070738, IMG submission 66446) | Surface soil microbial communities from Centralia Pennsylvania, which are recovering from an underground coalmine fire - Coalmine... | ecosystem: Environmental > Terrestrial > Soil > Unclassified ... | reverse complement strand
ACGTTCGCCGCAGTCGAACCACCTACTGAACTTACGACTGTATTGCCTTGAGTGCCGGTGACATCACCGGATAGAGCTCCTGTAAATCCTGCGGAAGTACCAGTAGTGTTAGCACTATTATTCGGGATATCAGCAGCAACAAGCGATCGGAAACTGGGCGGCGCCGCAGCGCCACTTACCGGACCAGCATAGACGGTGTTCGTATTCTCATTCGCTTTCGAGATAGTAATAATGCCACTCGTTGTGATCGGCGAACCGGAAACTGAAAATTCTGACGGAGCAGAGACCGAAACACTGGTGACCGTACCTGAACCGGGCAGTGAGACCCAACTTGCGTTAGAGCCATTCGTCTCGAGAAATTTTCCGTTGTTACCCGATTGATCCGGCAGCAAGTTGTTAAGCGCCCCGCTCTGGGAGTTTGCACCAGTGCCGCCATTGCTGATCGCGAGAGTGCCACTAAGCGTGACCGTGCCCGAAGAAGTGATCGGTCCTCCGGTAGCCGTAAGCCCTGTTGAGCCACCGCTAATATCGACCGAAGTAACAGTACCAGCACTCGGCAGCGTTTGCCAGGTGGCAGCAGTCCCATTGGTCATAAGCACCTTGCCGCTATTTCCACCCTGAGTGGGAAGAATATTTGTAAGAGCTGCCGACGGTGTGTTTGCACCAGTGCCGCCATTGCTGATCGCGAGAGTGCCACTAAGCGTGACCGTGCCCGAAGAAGTGATCGGTCCTCCGGTTGCGGTAAGCCCTGTTGAGCCACCGCTAATATCGATCGAAGTAACAGTGCCAGCACTCGGCAATTGTTGCCAGGTTGCAGCATTCCCATTGGTCATAAGCACCTTGCCGTTATTTCCAACCTGAGTTGGGAGAATATTTGTCAATGCTGCTGACGCAGTATTTGCACCAGTGCCGCCATTGGTGATCGCGAGAGTGCCACTAAGCGTTATCGTCCCCGAAGAAGTGATCGGTCCGCCGGTAGCGGTAAGTCCTGTTGAGCCACCGCTAATATCGACCGAAGTAACAGTACCGGCACTCGGCAGCGGTTGCCACGTCGCAGCAGTCCCATCGGTCATAAGAACCTTGCCGCTATTTCCGGCCTGGGCTGGGAGAAAATTTGCTGGCGCCGCCCACTTCGGATCGCCAGAAGCGTCGATGGTCAGCACCTGACCGGTCGAGCCACTGCTTCCGTTTGCCGTGAGTGTCCCGATAAGCGCAATACCCCCCATTGCCGAAAGAGGACCTGCAGAGGTGATGCTTCCCGAACCAGTCGTAAAAACACTGCCGGAAGTACTGATATTATCACCGGCCGCGAGAGGTGTAAGTGTATGCGTCATTGCATTGCGCGACCACACACTTAAGAAGCCGCTTGCTCCCACGATATTATCGACGTAGAGCGTACCAAAATGATGAGATGCGTCACCAAGATCGAGCAGGCCATTAGTATTCGGACCTACGGTTTGTGCAACGGTGATGGGGAAAGGCATCGTGAGAGGTATCGTCGCAAAACCAAGACCGACCTTACCGTACTTCTGCGCAACGAAATTCGAAGGCACCCAGGCGACTCCATCCCACACGACCGATTGGCCCGTATCGTTACCAGCATCCACAAAACCTGCCGGGACTGTTCCACCTGGTGCAAGCGGTAGCTGATAGGTATAGGCGGCGCTCATGCCCGAGGGTGGCTGCATGGTTATCGTTTTGCCAGATGAATCCTGAAGCACAAGCGAACTTCCACCGAGTGGAGCTCCTTGAGCGTGAGCGAATTCAGTATATTGGGAGGACAGCAAAAGGAAAAAGCACACTATGCCAAGCGTGCGCAAGGTATTCATCATATTCGTTAATCGTTTTGAGCTCGCTGGGACGGGCCAGCGAAGAACATTAGGTAACCTCCCCTAAAAGGACGTCAAGACCGAGTATCGCGCTCGGGGGAAAAGGACTTTAACCAAGCATCGCAACGATTCCTATACAAAGGCCCCTAAAAGAGCGGCGAGAGGAAGGACGGACACACAAAAATAATGAAAAGTCGGGTGGGTCATTTAATTTTTCCCTTTGGGCTAAGGCTGCAGCGCAACCAGCGGCCCTTGTTTTGGGGTTTAGGGCATAGCGTATAGGGTTTTAGTAACTCCCCTATACCCACACGCTATATAACGGAGATCGCCCAACGCATGAAGCAATGGAAGAGAGTGATCGTGGTCGGCGCATCGGCTGGAATCGGCAAGGCGCTGGCGGAAGCATTATTGAAGGAGGGCTCCTCGGTGGCGCTCGTATCGCGCAATGAGGGTGCGATGAATGCCATAGCTCACCGGTACCCCGGCAAAGCCCTTGTGTTTCCGCACGACGTTCGCCACTATGAGGAAGTCCCCGCGCTGTTTCAACGCATCGCGCACGACCTGGGCGGACTCGACCTCATTATATACGCCGCCGGCATCATGCGCGAATATGAGCCGCACGAATACAATTTTACGAAAGACCGCGAGACGATCGAAGTCAATACGCTCGGCGCGTTTGCATGGTTGGATGAAACCGCGAAACGCTTCGAGCAGGTGAAAGGCGGCACGATCATCGGCATTTCTTCGATCGCCGGTGAACGCGGCCGCAGCGGCAACGTACCGTATTTCGCGTCTAAGGCTGCGCTCACGACGTATCTCGAATCGCTTCGCAATCGCTTATCGAAGTACAAAGTGAAAGTGGTTACGATAAAGCCGGGCTTTGTCGATACGGCAATGTTACTCAACGCGGACGGTTCTCGCAAATCATTCATTCCGTGGCTGATCTCGCCGGAGCGAGCGGCGCAACTCATACTTCGCGCGGCAAGTCGCGGCAAGAACACCGCATACATTCCGGGGCGCTGGCGCTTCGTTTCGATGGTCATGCACCTTATGCCATCATTTATTTTTAGAAGGCTATCTTTCTAATTCATGGTGGACGCCGTGGACGATTACAGCGAGTCTCAACCGGTTGAAAATGTGAGCCTTCACAATTCAGATGAAGGCCCTTCTTCAAAGAACGGGCAAAATATTCATTCTTCACTCACCAATCACCACTCATCACTTACCGCTCACCATTCCCTCCTCCCTCACGATCGTCTCGAGCCGCTGAAAGGCTGGGGCGGTGCGGTCGGTGCTGCAGCGTATGTTTATCGCCCGTCGACGCTCGAACAGTTAAAAGAATGTTTTGAACTTGCGAAGCGCACCGGTAAGCACGTCACACTGCGTGGCGCCGGACGCAGCTATGGCGATGCATCATTAGGCCGCGAGAATATCGTCATCGAGTTAACGCGCATGAACCGGATTCTCGCGTGGGATGCGAAGACGGGTATTATCACGTGCGAGCCGGGCGTCACGATCGAGCAGTTGTGGCGTTTTGCGATCGAAGATGGCTACTGGCCGCCCGTGGTGTCCGGTACGATGTATCCGACGCTTGGCGGAGTGCTTGGCGCGAACATCCACGGTAAAAATAATTTTAAGGCCGGACCGATCGGCGAGCATGTTCTCTCGTTCGATTTTCTCACTCCGAGTGGCGAGGAATTACATGTCGAGCATGGCAGTGATCTTTTTTATTCGATCGTCGGCAGCTTCGGAATGCTCGGCGCCTTTACAAAGATCACGCTGAAGCTAAAGAAAGTATATTCCGGAGATCTCGATGTAAAGGTCTTCAACCCGGCCAATCTGCATGAGCTGTTCGAAGTCTTCGAGCGGCAGTTGCCTCAGTCCGATTATCTCGTCGGCTGGATCGATGCGTTTGCGAGCGGCAATAGCTTCGGACGCTCGATAGTACATCAAGCGAATTATCTGGCTCTCGGCATCGATCCCATACCGGCCAAAACATTGCGCGTCGCATATCAGGACCTACCGGATATGATCCTTGGCCTTGTCCCGAAGTCGATCATGTGGATGTTCTTGCGGCCGTTTACAAATCAACTGGGCTTTAAGTTGATCAACTGGGCGAAGTATGTGTCGAGTAGGTTTAGTCCGAAAACTGAATTTCGGCAGGCGCACGCAGCGTTCGCATTTTTACTCGATTATGTTCCAAACTGGAAGCGTTCGTACGGCGAGGGCGGACTAATTCAATTTCAGTCGTTCATTCCAAAGGAGACTGCGGAAGCGACCTTTCGCAAACAACTTGAACTGTGCCAGCGAGAACAGTTAGTGCCACTACTCGCTGTATTCAAGCGCCACCGCCCAGACCAATTTCTGCTTACTCATGCAGTCGATGGCTATTCGCTCGCGCTCGATTTCAAAGTAACGGAAAGTAACCGGAAAAATCTTTGGGCGCTTACCTCAAAGCTTACAGAGATAGTACTCGCTGCAGGTGGACGCTTTTATATGGCGAAGGATGCTACACTCACACCGGATGCATTCCGTCAATATCTTGGCGAGGAGACGCTCTCTAAATTTCGCGAATTGAAGCACAGGTTCGATCTGGATGGAATACTGGAGAGCGAGCTTTCGAAGAGATTGGAAATTCGTTAAGGGAATAATAGATTTAGGCCGAAGCATTTGGCAAAAGACACATAAGATTCGCCTCCGTATTTCCCTTCGTTCGTGCGATCACTTCCTCTGCCGTCGTTCGTTTCGCATTTTTTCCCTTCTCATCAACAGCGTAAAAGGTTAGAGCGGCCTGCTCGATCAGCCACAGCGTTTCCTTTGCACCATTCGGATGCCGTTCATCGAGTCCTTTCGGCCAAAATTCTGTGAAAAGAATTTTTAGTTTGGAGGATGCAAGAAATGCTTTCGCACCACGAAGAACATCAAGCTCCGAGCCTTGCACATCCATAATGATCGCATCGGGAGCAGGATGCCCGGCGGCGATCAAGCTATCGATAGACACAACGGGGACACGAATGCCTTCGCGATCGGCAACATTTCGCAGTTGATGATCACCTGAATTTGTAGAGCTGAGAGATAACGTCGCACTGCCCGGCTCCGCTGCTACTGCCATCGCCAACACTTCGACATTCACGATCGCATTTTCAGTTATTGTTCGCCTAAGCAGTTCGACATTTCTCGGTTCCGGTTCGAATGCAAATACCTTTCCGGTAGGACCAACACAATCGGAAGCGACAAGTACGTAATACCCGAGATTAGCGCCGATATTGTATACTACCATTTCTGGTTTCAGCTTCTCTTTCACCAGTGAGGTTTCGTACGGCTCGTATTCCTGATACATCAGTATCTGATGTGCTACCCCGCCATCCTCGGCACGCACGTACATGTGCTTGCCGTTCAAACTTGGCACTGTCACTCGCTGCAATCCGGTGATCCCTAATTTTGGCAGCGCTTTATGGAGGCGATATGCGAGTTTATGATGGAGATCGTTCAGCCACGGTGCGCGATCGTAGCCTTTGCCGGTGGTGGCAACTAAAAGCGACCGTAGAGACCGAAACAAGATCGGTTCGGAGCTTACTGTTGATTCTTCACTCACAATACTAGAATGCTTCCTAATAGCTCTGTCGTCCTCCGGACTATCGCAGAATTCTTCGCTTCTATTCCAGCCTAAAGGGCTTCGCTATGCATCTGTTGTCCTTCGGACTGTCGGATATTCTTCATCTCTATTCCAGCCCTAAAGGGCTTCGCTATCCATCTGTCGTCCTCCGGGCTCCACCACAACTATTAATTCTTAATTCGTAATTATTCATTCTTCAGCGATCACCCAGCCCTCGGCAAGCGAGCGATCGACCAGTCCATCTATGAATCTGCTTGGCTTGGAAAGAACGATGCCAGCCTCACGGTCGTAAAGATTCGTCGGGTACGTAATGATGAGATGCTCTTTTGCTCGTGTTGCAGCAACATACATGAGGCGCCGCTCTTCTTCCAATTCTTCCGGATCGCGAGCGGCATGGACGGAGGGGAAGCGGCCATCGAGGCAATTCGTAATGATAACCGTATTCCACTCCAGACCTTTAGCCGAATGGATCGTGCTAAGTGTCAGCAACTCGTCGTCGCGTGCGCCTTCTTCCATATCAGAAAGCGACTCGGTCGGCGGATCGAGCGAAAGATCGGCAAGGAGCGGATTCAGCGAGCGGTATCGCTCCGTAATCAACTGAAACGTCTCGATGTCCTTCTCGCGCTTCTGGTAATCATCATACTTCTTGCGAAGTATCGGTTTATAATACTCGATCAGATGCTCGACCTTCTCAGGCGGCGTCATTTTGTCGCTCGAGACAAACTTCAGGATGCTGAACAAACCTTCGACCGATGCGCCAACGCGGGTATCGGGTATTGGATATCGAGTATCGGAGGAGGGCTCGCTTCCTTCCGCCTGGGCTTCCGCCTCGGCGGCAGCACGTCGCAGGCCCGATTGCAATACTCCTTCCACAATTCGCTCCGCCGTCTTCGGTCCTACTCCATCATGCAACAGCAGAATGCGGTACCAGCTTACGGCATCTTTCGGGTTCTGCACCACTCGAAGCATCGCGGTGAGATCTTTCACGTGCGACGTTTCGATAAACTTCATGCCGCCGAATTTCTGGAATGGGATGTTCGCTCGCTGAAGCTCCAGTTCGAGATCGAACGACATATACCCGGAGCGGAAGAGAACAGCAATATCCTTAAGGCTAACGCCCAACTCCCGATATTCGAGGATCTTCTCTACAACATACCGAGATTGCTGTGCTTCATTTTCAGCGCAAACAATTTGAGGTATTTCACCACTCGCGTTGCGTGTATACAGCTCCTTCTCGTACCGACGCGAAGCCAGCGAGATCACGTGGTTGGTAAGCGTCAGTATCGGTTGGGTCGAGCGGAAGTTCTCTTCGAGTGGAATGATCGCAGCGCCCGGATACTGCTTCGGAAAATCGAAAATATTTTCTACTTCTGCTCCTCGAAAGCGATAGATCGACTGCGCATCATCACCAACAACCATAACGTTGGCTCGTGCTCGTCCTTCATCCGAGAGAGACGGCGAACTGAGGAGTTCTACGATACGCGCCTGTAAGCGATTAACGTCCTGATATTCATCGACCATCACGTAGCGATATTTCTTCGCCAGCGTCTCGCGTACCTTCTCATTCGTCTCGAGCAGAAGGACAAGATTCGTAAGGAGGTCGTCGTAGTCCATGGTGTTGGACCTCCGCTTGTAGGCATGATACGCCTCCGACAAACGCAGGATCTCTCCCAGGTCCTCGATGAAGTGCGGGAAATCGGTTTCAACGACGTCTTCCACGGTCGTCATACGATTGACCGCCAGCGAGATCATCGCACCAAGCGTGGTCTTACGCGGGAATCGACGTCGTGCGGTAGCCAATCCCATTTGCGTGCGCAGAAGATTGATCGAATCATGCGCGTCGCCCTGATCTAAGATCGAAAAGTCATTCGTAAAGCCGATAAGGTTTGCATATTTGCGAAGCGTAAGATTAGCGAACGAATGGAATGTACCGCCAGCGACATTCTCTGCTTTACTATCATGCAGTAAAGCCGCGGCTCGCCGGAGCATTTCCTGAGCGGCTCGGCGTGTAAAGGTAAGAAGGAGGATCGACTGCGGATCGACGCCCTGCTCCACCAATCGGGCGACACGGTAGGTCAGCGTTCGCGTTTTGCCGGTACCGGCACCAGCGATCACGAGCGCCGGGCCATTCGTATGCTTTACGGCCTCGAATTGAGCTGCATTCAGTTCTTTCTCATACTTGACTTTAAAGCGCGATTCATCACCATAGGCAAGATCGGTCGTACGCTTCAGCACGAAACGCTTCGGCGATGGTACGATGGCATGATTCTCGGCGATTATGGGCACCTCATTCGGCATGAGAAGGACAACCTGCGTACCCTATGCGCGGTTTCCCTTCTATGGGAAACAAAGTTCGTATATTTGCCTTCGTCGTCTTATAAATGCAGCTATGAAGCCATTCAGGATGCGCGTTGTCCGGTTGTTGTGTGCACTCTTTTTAAGTACACTGTTTGGTAGTTGTAGCTCTCCTGTTTCAACGCAGGAAAATATTGCTAATCCCTTCGGGTCGTTGGAAGGCGAATACGGTTTTATTCTAAATGGTAAGACGTTCGACAGTGGAACACCTTCCATAAATCAAGGTACTGCCAGCGTAACCCCAGCCTTGTATCAAGGGACGAATACCATTCAGCTTTCCGTCGGCCTTTTCTTTGAATTTACAGACGGGACCTTCGGCAGCATTCATGTATACGTCCCCTTAACAGGTCCCCATACAAAGTCGATGGCGATCTCGAGCTACCAACAGGATTCGGTTGGTTCGGCGTTGATCAGTTATGATTCTGTTGGATTTAACTGGTATCAATCCGTAGGAGGGACCGTTACCCTCACTAAATTCGATACGATCAACAATCTCGTTTCCGGTACTTTCTCCTTCGACGCATCGTCGCCTTCCAATTCTAACACCGTTCATATCACTTCAGGGTACTTCAATGACATTCCTATTGGTGAGGGATCGTACGGACAGGGAAACGTATCAGCAACGGTTAATGATAGTGCGTTCTCAACCGATAATGTCGGTCGTGAAATGTTAAACGGCTATTTAAATCGGGGTCGTCTCCATCTTTGGGCCTACGGTGAGACCGTGCAGCGTGGTTCATTTGATATTCAAGGAATACCTCTTACCATTGGAACGTACACCATAAAGGGTCCTCAGAATTATAGCGATAGCACCATTTCTTTTGTGTACCACGGTGACAGCTTTCAAATTTCCACTGTCGATTCGAGATCGGTGGGCCAACTGACTATCTCAGCTCTCGATATTCACAATCGGCGTATTTCCGGCACCTTCCAATTTTCTGGCACTGATACATTAGGCAATCACGTCACGATCGCTTCGGGCGAGATCAATAACATGCAGTGGGAGCCGTACTAAAATAGCGTTGCTGCTCCTATAAATATTAAAATCCCTTCCTCGAGATCTTCAAGGAAGGGATATTTGCGATTGTGAGAGAATTAAGGCGTAGGTTAAAATTGTAGGGCGTTTGTGAACGGATTTGCTGCGGCATCACGAGTGCCGAGCGGTTGTAGTCCCCACCGCTTTTCGATGAACGCGAGAATGCTGACCGTTTCGTACTGCGTGTGATCGACGTAGCCCTTCTTTGCAAACGGAGAAATAATGATACCCGGTACACGACTACCCGGTCCCCATTTATCGATGACCGGCGGAGCAACGTGATCCCAGAATCCCCCATGCTCGTCATAGGTAATGATCACGACGCAGTCATTCCAGATCGGGCTTGCTTTAATAGCATTGACGAGACTCACGAGGTGATTTTCACCAGTAATGACATCGGTGTATCCCGGATGCTCGTTGTTGATACCGTATGGTTTTACAAACGAGACCGCCGGAAGTGTGCCGTTGGAGAGCGCCGTCATAAAATCGGTCTCGTCCTTTAAGTATTTGTTGCGAACGGAATCCGGTCCTCCACCGTACTTTGCAAAGTAATTGAAAGCCTGATGATGGTATTGGAAGAGACTGCTATCGTTATGGCTGGCGTGACCCGAGAGAATATTATTCCAGCCACCGGAATACCAAGCCCACGAAATTCCTTTTGCATCGAGACGGTCGCCGATCGTCGGCATCGTCTGCAATGGTAAAAGATTCGCGGCCGCGGTTGGCGCATGCGGATTGGGCGTCGGCTGTAGTGTATTAATACCGTAATAATCCGGGCTGACGGCACCATCTATAATGTTGCCATTCGACTGTATTCCTTTCGCGACCAAACTGCTCGGTGCATTTTGAAACATCGGCGCGGCCGCGGAGACCATATAAATATGATTGAGGAATGAGCCGCCGAACGCACTGTGAAAGAAATTGTCGCAGAGCGTATACTGCTGCACGATCGGGAACATCGGAAGTTGCGCCGTATGATAATAGCCCATGACAAGGCCCTTCGCATTCGAATAGGCTACAAACTTGTCCATTTTGCCACCATCGATCTGTGCCATCTCCTGATAATAGCGATGGACCAGGTCTTCCGTCTCCTGGCTGGCCGGCTTCATCGAGTCAATGTCGAAATATTTATCGACCAGCGATGGCTGCGGGGAGAACGATGCATCATTCCAGGGTAATGTTGTATAGGGTTTGCCGGTCGCCGTATCGATCTGAGTGTATTCGGACGCCGTAGCATTTGATAGACCGTTGGCGCCCGGGAATTCTCCGTAGAGATTATCGAAGCTGTGGTTTTCCATGTAGATCACAATCACGTGACCAACTTTGGAAATACCAGTGGGAGCTGCTGTGGTGGTGGAAGAGCTGTCCTTGCATCCTGTGAGCGCCCCAGCGGCGACGATCGGTGCAAGCAAACCAAGCCCTGCGCGTGTAATAATGTTTGGGATTTGCATGAAAACGTTGATACAAAATAGTAGAGCAAGAGCCAACCCAGAGAGTTGGCGCGAGTTAGCTGACATCTTCATGCAAAATTCGAGGTTACATTATACGATATGATAATCCCTGTATTACGAACTATAAACAGGCGGTTATCAATTCTTTACGTGCGACTGTAGCATATTTATAAATTGTTATGCCTCGAATCGCTATCCTCGGCTGCGGATTGATCGGTGAAACCCATGCCGAGTGCCTCGCCCAGTTAGGCAATCCCCCCGTCCTCTTTGCAGATACCTTTCTTCATCGAGCCCAAAAACTTGCCGACAAGTATTCTGCACACGCTACCGACGACCCTTTCTCTGCACTCACTCGGTTGGATATCGACGCGGTTTATATCTGCACGTATCATGACACACACGCACCGTTTGCGATCGAAGCGGCAGTGAATCGCAAACACATCTTTCTCGAAAAACCAATGGCGCTTATAGAGAAGGATTGCCGCAACATTGCAAGCGCCGTCGCAAAAAGCGGGGTGCGGTGCGTGACAGGATTTAAGCTGCACTATTATTCGCTGGCGCGCAAAGCGAAAGAGCTGATCGGAACGCCGATCGCACTTACCGCTCGCGTGATCGACAAGCGTTGGCCGGATGATAGCTGGGCGAACGATCCGATAAAAGGTGGCGGTAACGTATTATCGCAGGGGTGCCATGCCGTCGAGATGCTGAATTATCTTGCAGGCGCCAAGCCCGTTCGAATATTTGCGGAAGGGGGCAACCTTCATCATTCCGGGCTCGATATCGTCGACACGATGGCAGCCACGATCGCCTATGATAATGGCGCCGTCGCCTCCCTCTTCATTGGCGATGTCGGACTAACAGAACACAACGGTAAGTTCTCTTTTCAGGCAATGAATGGCAATGAAACGGTACATCTCTATCGCCGGCTAACGCGCATGAGCTATTTCGATGGCGAAAATGACAATCGTTTTGATGGCGAAGAAGATGGCTTCCTGAATGAGAACCGCGAATTTCTAACCGCGATACAAGAGAACAAAAGACCGGAAACAAGTGAGATGGATGGTTTGAGAACACAAATGATCTTGCTCCGAGGGATCGAAGCTATGAAGACCGGACAACCGCAATCGCTTATTGATCTGCCCTAATTACGGCCCAGCCGCTACGTGAAGATCGAGATTTAGAAAATGCGCTGCAAGAACGAGTATTACAAACACGATCATCGTTAATGCCACCTCGGCAACGATCCCTTTCAGCGGCCTCTTTGAGAGGAGCCACAGTTTCAGCCAAATCCGTTCGTACCACCGTGGTGCTTGAATCTCCGGAAGAGGCTCGCGCTCCATCCCATGCAGAAGGTCGTTCGAAAGCGTCATAGATTCGTCCTCCGTCATTTGAACTTACTTGGAATACAGATAGAATCCCGGCACGGGCCGTTGATGGAAATGCGTTAGATTTGTGATATGACGTCGTCTTCTTTCCCCGGTGAGTGGCGCGATTACCGTTGCGATGATTCGCGCGCCGGTGTGCAGATAATGCCTGCGCGAAGCGGCCCACTGAAAGCGCGATGGTCCATACGAATAGGCGGCAGTTATCAGGAGGTCTATCCTGTACCTGATGCTTCCGGCGATCTCCTTATGGCTGATGGTGGTGGCATTCAACGTCTGAGTGCGAACGGTGATTTTCGCTGGCGTACCAAACCGTTCGGCGCGCACTGGATACGCGGCGCATACGACCTCGATGATGATGGAGAGCTTGAGATCCTGACCAGTAACGGCAGAGAGATTCTCATTCTCTCTGCAGTCACCGGCGAAATTCTTTTCCGCGATGTGGTCGGGCCGCCACATTCGTATGGGACGTATGCCCCGATGTTCCAGGTGCACAGCTTCAATGGTCGTGGCATGCAGATACTTGTCCCCTGCTTCTCGAGCAAGGAAGTGTTGATGTATGATTGTTCCGGAGGTGCACCCAACACCCGCGTACTTCATCGCCTATGGATGGATGACAGCTATCATCCATCCATAGCCATCGCCGATGTGAACCACGATGGCACCGATGAGATCGTGATCGCACGCCTGGGTGGTGTGTACGGTTTCGATCCTCGCTCTGGAAAGATGGTATCACAGACGCTATGGCAATCCGACGAGCAGCGGCGCCGCAATTACGGTCACTTCGAGTTAGTTGATGTTAATAATGATGGCAATCTCGAAGCAGTGATATTAAGCGATAAGGTCTCACGTCACATAGCGGTGCTTGGCAATGATGGTCACGGCAACTTTTACCCTTTGTGGGATCGGCTCATCGAGCACATCTATCCCGCAGATACGACCGAGCTTCGCTACACCTCGAATTCGATTCGCGATTTCGATGGCAATGGAAAGATGGAGATCGCTGTCAGCATTTTTAACGATGAGAAAGACGGCACGTGGCATACGGAATTACTACGTGCTGAAACGGGCGAAAACATTCTGGATCTTCCAGACCACTATTTACGAGGAGTGCAGGATGTAAACGGTGACGGTCTGCCCGATTTATGCCTGAGCCACGAAAATTCGCGGGACGTAAAAGCGTACAGCACAACCTCGGTTTACTCTCCGACGGCGGGAAAAGAATTATGGAGCATGGAGAACGCTCGCTTTCTCGAACGCGCCGTTTATCCAGCCTCTCACTTCTCCGAGTTCAAACCCGATGTATTCGCAACACACGAGATATGGAGCGGAGGGTTCGTTAGTGATCGGGGAGTCTTAGTTGATTCAAAAGGACTGGGTCTCTCACTCCTCAATGAGGATCTGCAACTCTCATCGTTTGGATTTACTTCTGAGCAGCCTTATCGAGTTGCATTGATGGAGCACGATCGCATTCTTGTTTCACAAGCAAATGGCGAACTGCTTCAGGTTACAAAAAGCGGCACTCAGCACTTTCTTTCCTGCGGATATCACTTAACTACCGAAGCCCATATCGCAGCGCGGCCAGGTTTACAGCCGACGGTCTTTATCGAAAATGGTAAGCATTATCTTGCCTGCCCGGACTTTTCCGGCGCCATCAGTATTTACGAAAATCGCGGAATGGAAGAACCCGAGCTTGTTGCGACGATCCATGGCCGCTCACGGATCGGATATGATGGTATCTTCCACGCCGCAAGCGTGATCCAGACCGAAGCGGGAGCACGGATAGTCATTGTTGATGATAAGAACGAAAAGCATGCTCGATTATCACTGTACACGAGCGATGGCGTTCGAACACATACGTTCGAGTTTCCGGATATGCCGCCAAGTCAGCTTGGTAATCGTATTGGCTGCTATGATTGGCTTTACTTCGAACATTCACGCGGCGAAGCATTGATGGCGAGTTTTTATCAATCGCCCTCGATGAATAGCGAGTGTTCGCTCGCGTTCTTAATAGAGTCCGGCGCAATTCTATGGCGCAACGAGCGAATTGGAGTTGGCGAATATGGTCGAGGGGTTGGCCCCTGGGGCACAACGGCATTAATGCATGCTAAGAATGATGACGAGAAAAATCCCATCGCCATTTTTTGTGCAAAGGATACGCTCTGCTATCTCGATCTCGAGACAGGCGAGTTCGTCGGCATTCCTAAATTGCTTACCGATTACACTGCGGACGCCATGCGCGCTGCAAATAAATTAAAAGAGCAAAGCCTTTCAACAACCTCTTCTATCGAAGATCCCTTTACGGCCTACGGCACTCCAATACTTAATAATGACGACCTGATCGTCGGTGGCTGCTTCGGAGGTTTTGGAGTACTTGAGGCTTCACCGTATTCACATGTTGAAAAGAAAGAAGCGCGCTGGTGGAAAGTCGGCTCGTTTGGTGACGTGCTCTATCGCCTTCCCGGAATTGCCGACATTGACGGCGATGGCAAGCTCGAACTCGGGCAAGGCCATGCCGATGGCTTCTTCCGTGTGTATGATTATGAGACCGGAAGCCTGCGATGCGAGTTCGACCTTAACGCTATCTCAACCGATGTGCTGGCAGTGGGCGCCAACAATGGCGAGCGGATGGAATTCGTTTTTGGTACGAATGACGGAAGGCTAATAACCGTTGGCTACAACGGCAAAACGATCGCCATTTTAAACGAGCTGGATATTGGTGCTGCACTTGGTTCACCCATCGCTGCAGACCTTGATGGCGATGGCAATTCCGAGATCATCGTCGCAACTGCCTCCGGTGATCTCCTAAGCTTTGCTTAAAAATCGCTTCTCTTAAATATCTTTTGCCAGGCGGATACCACTAAACTGCCAACGCGACTCGGGTGGAAAGAAATTGCGGTACGTTGAGCGAATGTGATCTCGTGGCGTTGCACATGATCCGCCCCGAAGTACCATCTGATTGGACATAAACTTACCGTTATATTCACCGAGCGCTCCTTCTACCGGCTTGTACCGTGGATACGGCAAGTATGCGCTGCGAGTCCATTCCCACACATCACCAAACATTTGCCGAAGACCGTTTCCATCGGCGTCAGGAATAGGATGGAAGTTCGCATCATCCAGGAAATTACCTTCTAAATTATCTTCTGTGGAAATCGTGTGCGCCCCATGTTCCCATTCGAATTCCGTTGCCAACCGGACACCAGCCCATGTGGCATAGGCATCCGCCTCGTAATGACTAATGTGTGTAACCGGCTCGGAGTCTTCGACGGGGCGGAATCCTTGCAACGTCATGTGCCACCATTCGCCGTCGTGCTGTTCCCAATATTTCGGCGCGAGCCAGCTCTCTTCTTCGCACTTCGCAAATCCATCCGATAGCCATAGTGCTGAGTTCTGATACCCGCCATCGTGCATAAATTCTTTGTATTCCCGATTCGTCACAAGCCGATCCGACAACGCGAATGATTCGAGGTATTGTCGATGCCGAGGTCCCTCGTTATCGAAATAGAATTCTTCGTTCTTTGCACCGATCTCCACGATACCTTCATCGAATTCGATCCATCGTAATGATGGAATAGGAGAACGTTCGATAGTTCGCGAGCGATAAATGGGTCGAAGCGGGTTCATTGCAAGCACGGTCTTAACATCGGTCACGATCAATTCCTGATGCTGCTGCTCGTGATTGAGTCCGAGTATGAAAATGGGTAATGCTTGCTTCATTGTAGCATCACCGGCATTCAGAAGGAAGTGCTCGATCGCTTCTTCAACATATCGCCGGTAATCTTTTACCTCTTCTACGGTCGGACGGGACATAAGTCCCCGTTCCGGACGTGGCGTTCGATCACCGATTGTGTTATAGTAAGAATTGAAGAGATACGCGTACTTATCGTGAAATATGCGGTACCGTTTATCGAAAGCACTCAGTACAAATTGTTCGAAGAACCAGCTCACATGAGCGAGTTGCCACTTCACCGGACTGCATTCCATCGCAGTCTGTACCACGCAGTCTTCACTGGTGAGTGGTTCACAGAGCCACTCTGTCGTTCGACGCACCGTTCGGAATCTCTCTAGAAGATCCTCACGATCTTCCGTCCCTGGCTTTTTCTTCGATGAAATCTCAACCTCTATCATATTCTTACGTCAATCGTAAAGTCTTTCCTGCCTTCGAATATACGGCCAATTCCTCGCGAGGTTTTGACAGCTATTTTTCTTCGCTACCATCAAATCCATAAGAAACGCTCAAATTGGCACGCGCTTGGAAGCTAATAGAGACATACGAGATCACTCGGTTCTTCGGGACTCGTTTTGAAATAGGGAATCTATACATCGGATCTCATGGTCGATTAGAGCTTGACTAATCATCGGCTCGAAGACCCCGATCCATTGCGATTCAGGGCTTGTAAAGCAATTACTGTTTTGCCTTCATGTAGTTCTCTTTAGAAGCGAGTGATCTAACGAAAAGAGAGACTGTCGAGAGACGGGCTCTCTTTTTCGTTTTGATAACCGACCAATGAGCACCGCGATCGTCTACTATTCTTCCATTACTCATTACTCATCCACTATACAGCTTTTCTCATTTTGAAAAGGCCCGCCGCTTGAAGCGCTGTACGCCATAGGGTTTACATCCCAAAGCCATGAAGCGGATCTATCATAAAGTTCGAGAGACGTCACATCACCGTTATTTCTGGTGGATCGTTATTCCATCGTTAGTGCTGGTAACGGCGCTCTACTCACTTTTCTTTTTGCGAAATCCTGATATCAGCAGGGTCAATCCAGCTACCTCAAAGGAAACGATGCTCGTGATCCCACCAAACGCGAGCATGGCACAAATTGCCGACTCCTTAAAGCAAGGTGGTTTTATCCGTTCGGAAATCACATTCCGAGCGGCTGCAAAGCTGATACGGGCTGGTCACCAGATACACGGTGGTACCTTTCAAATACACCGCGGTCTAACGAACCTGCAACTCATTCGCGATATTATCGGCACGAAATATCAGATCGTTTTTGAGCTTGGAATCCCCGAGGGATTTCGATTGAAGGATATCGCGGAAGCGGCCGACGCCAATCTGGGGGTCAGTAAATACGATTTTATTCAAGCGGCCGGCGATACGGCGTACATTCATTGGTTAGGATTACCAGAAGAAGCACAAACGGCTGAGGGTTATCTATATCCAGATAATTATAAGTGGTTGTATCCGCTCAATGGGCGCACGCTCGTACAAGCGCTCGTGACACGATTTAGACAAGTCGTGCCGGACACACTGTTTCGTACCGCGGAAGCCCGAGGGCTCACGCCGTATCAGGTTTTAACGTTTGCTTCGATCGTCGAGGGAGAAACAAAGAACGACACCGAGAAGTATTTGATCGCCGGTGTATACGAAAATCGATACCATATTGGTATGCGTCTACAGGCAGACCCAACAGTACAATACGGGTTGCAGCTCGACCGGCCGATCACACACGCCGATATACTGAAGCCGACACCATATAACACTTATCTGAAAACAGGCTTGCCGCCGAGCCCCATCAATAATCCGAACTTCGCTTCGATCTATGCCGCGGTCTATCCGACACAAAGCGACTACCTCTACTTCGTAGCAAAACGGAATGGCACGCGCACGCACTACTTCAGTCCAACGTACGCTGGTCAGCTAGCTAACATCAAGAAGGAAGAGCAGAACATTGCTGGCGGTGTGCGAGAGCGTTAAGCAGAACCCGGATTACGCGGATGAAATGGATTACGCGGAGAACGTGTACTCGACTCCGTGTACTCGCGATCTCCGATCGCGAGAGCCCACAAGGTTACCACAGTATTGGAGTGTGGTACTCCCCACGCACCGGCGATCCGGAGATCACCGGTACACGCCTGACCAGGCGTGTACTCGTCCCCGTGTGTACTCGCGATCTCTGATCGCGAGCCCCGGCTAATCTGACCCTTTGCGTCTTAATATGTTACCGTGATGGTCTTCGCGGCGGCATTGAGTGTAACACCGTAATTGGTTAGCGGCGATGGCGCCGGTCCGGAGAGTACGTTACCGTGCAGATCGAATCGGGTACCGTGACATGCACAGTAGATAATTCCTCCACTTGGCGGATTGACCTGACACCCCTGATGAGTGCACAGCATTGAAAGCGCTGTATACGTTGAGGCATTTTGCCGAATGACCAGGATCGGCGTTCCATCCGGATTTACATTGCTATCGACCAGGAATTGTCCGTCCGAGGTAAGGGAGGCAACGTTGATCGTTGTCGTACCGTGGGTAACATTTGGCCCCGTGATGGAGGCACAGCTGGCAAGGATTTCGCCAAGCATTCCGGCGAGCGTCACAGCGCTAAGTGCGACACCCGTCTGTTTTAAGAACTCGCGACGGCCTACCGGCGTCGTAAGGGAAAAGACCTTTGGCTCTTTCATATTCGTTCGCTTTATTACATTCTTTTGATTTTCTGATAACTGTCTTATACAGACACTATCTTCTATCAAATGGAACTCCAAAGGCCTACGGGCGCCACATGACAAATGATTAACACGACCGAATACCGCCTTTAAGACACGACAGTATCCATGTAACTGTCATCATTTTCTTCGTAAGATTCTAAATGGCAAAGATCAACAAATCGGAAGAAGAGTGGAAAGAAGAGCTTACGCCTGAGCAATATCACGTTATGCGAGAGAAAGGCACCGAGCGGCCGTTTACCGGCAAGTACGAAGCGTTCTGGGAAGAAGGTGTCTATAAATGCGGAGCGTGCGGCGCGCCGTTATTCGAAAGCGAAACGAAGTTCGATGCCGGCTGCGGATGGCCAAGCTTCTATGCTCCCAAAGCTAACGCTCAGATCGAGGAGCACGATGACCGCACTTACGGTATGCGCCGCGTCGAAGTGACGTGCGCCAATTGTGGCGCTCATTTGGGTCACGTCTTTGATGACGGTCCTGCACCAACCGGACTGCGCTATTGCATCAATTCGGCCTCGCTTAACTTCGAGCCTAAAAAGTAATTTGAACGAAGAGAATTAGTATTGGACGGAGACTAGGCGCCGAATATGCTCACCTCCCATTTTACCATCATCCATGGTAGGCAGATCGTCTTCTTTTACGATCAATCCAAGGTCGGGTGAGACATCGAGCATAACAGTGGGATTAAGTATCTCGATCTGTCCGTTCGATTCTGATTCCGTTGCCGTTATATCGATCTTTACCCGCTTTGTCGGGAAAATTTGGGTGCCAGCGGTAAGAATATGGATACCCGCACCCGACATGTTTAAGATCTCATATAAATGTTGGCCACCGATCGTCGTATCATAGCGCCAGGTCGATGTCGATTGAGAGCCGCATGGAATAGTGATCCAGCCAAAGGGAGGAACGACATTCCCGTTATTATCGAGTACGCTTAGATCACCATTTGGCTCCAGAGCATAATACGCGAAGTCATTGGAATACGGATACGCGGAGCCAATTGCAATAACGTTGGTCTTGCCCGCAACTATCAGATGCGTTGCCAGCACGCTATCGGTCACGGTATCCCGCCACATTATGGTGTTTGTGGGATCGATATCATACTCTTCATAGATGAGTCGGCTACCTGGCCTTAGGTTGAAAAAAATTGAGTTGGCGCCACCGGAACCAGGCGAAGTAGGCGTTTTACAACTATTGAATAGCGGTAATAAAGAGACAACTGCACACACTACGAGAAGCTTTTTCATGGGACATTCTATATAAAGATAAACCGCAGGCAAATATAACACTGCCTGCGGTCTTCTAATGAAAAACAAGAAGTCTTAGTCCCAGGAAACCTGGTAAAATGAGCCGTTGGTCACAGTAACGGTGTCCGTTAACGTATGCGCTTTTCGGCCCACAAAATGGAATTGCCCGCTGATCTGCTTTTTGACGGTATCGAATTGAGTAATTGTTATGGTACCGGTAAGCGGATTATTAAGCGTCGGTATGGTGATCCACGCCTTACTGGTATCGAGAACTCCCTGCGAATAGCCGGCAATATCACCCGAGAGGACTAACGTGTCAGTCCGTAACGAAGGATGCATGATTTCGAGAGTGATCTCTGTAACATCCGGCGAAACACCAATCACCGTTACAACCCCGGAGTTGCTACGCTTTGCAGTGGCACCACCTGATACCCCCGGAATCACGGTCGATGACCAGGCTTGTCCGTTCACCGTTGCGGTCATGCTGCCAGCAGTTGTAGTGGTCCCATTAGGACTGGTAGAGGCTTTGCAGCCCACAAAAAAAGCAACAGCAGTGAGGAAGACTAAAGCACGATAGATTTTCATAGTGTTCTTTCCGATGATCAATGGCTGAGATGCCACAAGAATCAGTCCGGTTTAATTGTAGGTAATAAGCGATAGGATATCCTCGTGAGCGAGTGCAAGCCGGCCATGCAGGAAACCAAGCTCAACCAGGAAGGTAAATCCTTCAACCGTGCCGCCTAAACGTTCTACCAACCGTTTTGCGGCGTTCGCAGTACCACCCGTGGCAAGCAGATCGTCCACAACGATGACCCGATCGCCGGTGGAAATGGCGTCTTCATGCATTTCAACGGTGTTCGTACCGTATTCGAGATCATATTCTTCATGGATGGTTTTATAGGGCAGCTTACCCATCTTGCGGACCGGCACAAAGGGCAACCCAAGTTCGTACGCGAGCGGCATCCCAAATACAAACCCTCGCGATTCGATACCTACGATCGCGGTCGGCTTGCGAGGGAGAACGAACTCTGCAAAACGATCGATGATTTCGCGCATCGCTTTCGGACTTGAAAGGACCGGTGTGATATCCTTGAACATAATGCCAGGACGAGGGAAATCCGGGACGTCACGAATGAGCTGTTCGGCGGTCAGTAACATGCCGTCCGTTAATACCTCGCTCTTTTTTGTGTCTGTTGTATCCATAGACGTAGATTTGCATCTAATAGGAAGGTAGTAACTGTTAACGACGAGCGATAATTGCCGTTCGCCTTTTTGTCATCATGGAGAATAAACGATTAAATATCCTATCCAGCGAAGAAATTGCTCGCGGTACACGCGCTTTCCATTTATCCAAACCTGCCGGTTTTGAATATGTGGCCGGACAAACGATCGATCTCTATCTCATCGACCCAAAGGATATGGACGAATCGGGGCCCGTTCGCACGTTCTCTCTTGTCAGCGCACCGTATGAGCCGGATCTCGAGTTTGCCACCCGCATGCGCGATTCTTCGTTTAAACAATGGCTAAAAGCTGCTCCGGCCAATGCTGAACTCACCTGGGATGGCCCGTATGGCTCTTTTACGCTTCATAAAAATGCATCGAAGCCGGCAGTGTTTTTAGCGGGCGGGATCGGCATCACGCCGTTTATGAGTATGATCAAACAATGGGCGCATGATAAGCTCGGGCATGAGATTTTTCTCTTCCACTCGAATCACACACCGGAAGATGCGCCGTTCTTTCAACAGCTTTTAGAGCTTGCTCACACGAATCCCAAACTCCATTTTATTCCGACCATGACGGACATGGATACGTCTTCCGCAGAATGGAATGGCGAGCGCGGTTTTATCGATAAGGCAATGCTCGGGCGATATCTCACGAATCTCTCAACGCCCATCTATTACATAGCTGGTCCGCCGCAGATGGTCGCAGCAATGCGCACGATGCTGATCGAAGCCGGAATTGATGAGGATAATATCCGCTTCGAGGAATTCCCGGGATACTGAGCGAGCTGCGATCTCGGGCTTCAATGTCCGCGATCCGAAAACTGGGCTGGTACAGGGCGCTTGTTCCCTTGCGAGGCTTCCATCGCCGTCTTCTTCCTTTTGGCCGCCCGGCCAATAGCAATGACGATTATTGCCAGCACAATTACCGCGATAACGATGAGTATGCCTGTTCCTTCCATAGAATCTCCAGGAATAGAAACACTACAGAAAGTCTGCCATATTCTGCCATATATTGAGGTTGGCGCTTAAAAGCCGGCTGCAACCTGATAGATCGCGACTGCGTTAACTTTGGGCACTTCGGAGTTGAGTACCGCAGGTCCCAAACGGTTGAGCAATGTATCTCTTTTTCAGAGCCCCAGTAGTAAAACTCGCGCTTATTCTGGCGATTCTGTTCGTTCGCTCGTCAGTATCGGGGCAAACCGCATCTTCTTACTTTGAACAACCGATCACCTCTCTCAAAAGCACTTCCTCTCTAAAATTCATCGAGAATAGGGGCCAGTTTGCCGATCAATTTGGTCGAGCAATGCCGGAAGTTCGCTACATGCTTGAAGCGAACGGCATGAAGTTCTATTTTACGAAGAACTCGGTACACTATGTTTTCACGAAAGGCTATGGCAAGATCGATCGCGAACATCATGTGCTGGATTCCCTGTCCTTCTATCGAGTCGATGCTCATTTTATTGGTTCGAACGCAAAAGTTGAAATTACTGCAACCGATACAACAGCGGATTACACGAACTACTACCTCGCTCAGTGTCCCGATGGCATTACGCATGTGCCGGGATTCCAGCGAATCATCTATCACAATCTCTATCCGCACATTGACCTGATATTCTATACCTCGGCAAAAGATGGTCACAATCTCGAATATGATTTTATCATACATCCCGGTGGTGACGTTCGCAAGATCCGAATCGGATACGATCATGCAACATCACTTGGCATCGAAGGCGATGGATCATTCCGGCTTGCGTCGCCATTCGGCCATGTGACCGACCTAGAACCGACGGCGTATCAAGAGCGGCGAGACGTTCGAACTTCGGTGAATTGTGATTTCTATCTGGTGGGCAATGAATTGCGCTTTAGAACAAATAGATATAACCGAAGATATGACCTGATCATAGACCCCGAGCGGCTATGGGGAACATACTTTGGAAGTAGCGGGACAAATAACTCGACCTCGATAACAGATCTTGCAATAGACCGAGTCGGCGACATTGACATCGTTGGCAAAACGGCATGTGCAACTAACATTGCAACCACGGGGGCTTATCAGACAACTTTTGCTGGTTTGTATTATGATGGATTCATTGCTCGTTTTACCAATGACGGCAAAATACGATGGTCCACCTACTACGGAGGAACCGGTTACAATGATCTTAACGCGGTTGCTTGTGATGCAGGCTTGGGACTTCTAATTGCAGGATCAACAACGAGCACGAGTGGAATAGCTTCCCCAGGCGCATATCAAACAACCATCACTGCGCAATGGAACGCGATGTTACTTTCGTTCGACAGTAGCGGTTCTCGCCGCTGGGCAACCTACTATGGCACCAATGGCTCCTATGGCAAATCTGTCGCGGTCGATAGCGCTTCCAATATTATACTGTCCGCCAATGATGACTATTGGATATCGTTGGCAAAATTTTCGCCAACAGGTTCAAAGCTCTGGACGTCGACCTTTTCAGGAGATAAAAACCCTGGGACGACATTGGATGGCATGATCGGCGTGGACGCGTCGAATAATATATATGTCGGAGCATATACAATTGCAACCTCGGGAATTGCAACTCCGGGTGCTTTTCAGTCCACTTTCGGATGGTCGTGCTTCGCTAAATTTAATCCTTCCGGTTCAAAAGTGTGGGCGACATATTTTGGTGATTCTATTCCATATTCTCTCGCTAAACAGATTAACCACATTTCTGTAAGCCCGTCAGGCAACTTATACTTTGTGGGCGTAACACGTACCGCATGGCTCGCATCGCCCGGTGCGTATCAAACTTCGATCGCTGGCGATTCTGATGCGATGCTTGGCAAATTCAATACAAATGGCCAACGAATTTGGACTACCATGTATGGTGGTTCGTATGACGATCGCCTATACGGTATTACACTAGACTCCGCTGAGAATATTTACGCATGTGGAGAAACAGAGAGTCCGATCGGAATTGCAACGACGAACGAATATCAGACCAACCTCCTCGGTGTATACGATCCCTTTTTTATTAAATTCGATAGCAGTGGACATCGTAAATGGGGGACCTATTATGGTACCAAAGGACTGGCGTCGGCTATCGGTGTGGATCGGAAGGGATATCTCTTTATTGGTGGAACAACACAGACCACTTCTAGTGAATATGCTTCCGCAGGTGCCTTTGATACCGTCGCCTATGCCGGCAATAACGGCTTCATTGCAAAGTTTTGTGACGAACAGCCGCCGGTTCATATAACGGGATCATTGCCAAGTGGATTGATTTGTCCGAATGTACTTGACACACTTACCACGAAGGCAGGCGAGACCGCGTATCTATGGTTTGAGAACGGAGAAAATACCGCCGTTACAAATCAAAACTTTATTTTTCGTACACCGAGCGTTCCAGGCACTTATAATTATGCCGTCAATGTGATCTGCCCGAATATGTGCCCAGCCACATCAGATACATTCCGCATTACAGTTCGCCCGGCACCACAGATCACTTTCCCTACAGTAAATACCGTTTGCCCCGGCTCATCTATTAAGTTAACGAGCAATATTACCGGCAATGGCCCATTTACGTACTCGTGGTCGCCGGCTTTGACGCTCGATCACCCCGACTCCGCTGAACCCATCGCAACACCGGCCAAAGCAACGGTCTACAATTTAACCGTAACGGATATTTACGGCTGCACCTCTACGAAGCCGATCACGGTCACGATGTATCCGGCTCCGAAGGTAAAGATCAACGCTGCACCGGTTGCCTGTTCCGGAACACCGTATGCACTTACAGCTACCGGCACGAATGGCGTCTCACCCTACACTTACTCTTGGAATCCCACTACTACGCTCGACCGCAACGACTCCAGCACCGTCTTCGCTCTTCCAAAGACCAATGGCTTCTATACCGTAACTATTACTGACGCGAACGGCTGTACTTCCAAGGATTCGCTCTTCGTCATAGTACAACCACCGCCGAAGATCGCACCCGGTCCACCGCTTTCGGTCTGTCATGGCTCATCGATCAAGATCGGAAGCACTATCAAGGGCGGCAAGCAACCTTATACGATCCAGTGGTCACCTGCTAACGGCTTGAGTGACCCCACACTACTACAACCTATCGCATCACCGGCATCGACAACGATGTACACGTTGCTGGTAACCGATAAGAATGGCTGCACGGCCCTCGATTCTGTGTTGGTAGCTGTCTCCGATTCTCTTAGTCCAACGGTAAGTGCATCGGGCGCGCTCACGATCTGCACTGGCGACACCGTCCGCTTAAGTGCTGGCACTGGCTATTCGAGTTATGTCTGGTCCACAGGTGAAAAGACGCCCGAGATCGCGGTGACGACAACTGGGGATTACTCAGTTCGTGTGACGAACAGTACCGGTTGCGCCGGCACCTCGTCGTCCGTTCACGTCACGGTGCTTCCGGATAAATTACCATACGTTACACTCGAAGCTCCGACAACGACACTTTGCGGTGCCGACACTGTAACGATAACGGCAACTGGCGGATGGGCTTCCTATAGATGGAACACAGGGGACACCACCTCGTGGCTCGTCGTTTCGAAGCCCGGCACGTATTACGTTACCGTTGCAAACTCTCGCGGCTGTACGAGTACGAGTACAGAAGTGACGTTTACATCTGATGTCAAACCGAACATTCAAGTTAGGGCCAATGGCACAACCACCTTCTGCAGCGGCGACTCGGTAACGTTAACGGCGACAACTGGGTATCACTACACATGGTGGAATGGCGGCACAAAACTTTCAGACACGGGCGCGAACCTCGTCGTCCGAACGAGTGGTTCGTACGCTGTCACGGCAACAACGAATGGCGGGTGCGATACCACGACATCCCCTATTACGATCGCAGTAAAACCTACACCCTCTGTAACCATCGATGGGCCATCTTCCATCTGCATCGGCACAACGGCCGGTTACAGAATCCATTCACCCAGTGGGAGTACCGTGTTGTGGCAAGTTACCCCTCCTAACCTGGGTACGATCGCATCGGGCCAGGGAACAGACAGTGTATCTATCGATTGGGGCTCGGCGGGTAGTGGTTCTCTTTCCGTTGCCGTACTGCAAGACGGCTGTACTGGCAGCGCTTCAATTCCTATCACCATCGACTCACATCTCATCCCGCTCGTAACAGCGAACGGTCCCCTTGCCTTTTGCGCTGGCGACAGCGTTACACTCGATGCCAGCGTAGGATATGCAAGTTACCAATGGTCGATCAACGGTTCACCGATCGCGAACGCGATCAATGAAAGAATAACTGTCAGTCAAGCTGGGTCTTACTCCGTCTTTGTCACGAACAGCGATGGCTGCAACGGTACTTCGAAGAACATAGATGTCACGGTCTATCCGATTCCAGCAAAACCGGTCATCTCCCAAACCGGACAGCAACTAATCTCTACATCCGCTTCGAGCTATCAGTGGCTATTGGACGGCAATACGATTTCAGGAGCAACAACACAGAATTACTCTCCGACAAAGGATGGTGATTATAGCGTGATTATTACAGATGTAAATGGCTGCTCGGCAACGAGCGATGCGTTCAATTATACCAATACAAGCGGTAGCGTAACGCTTTCGCTTCCACCGGTGATCGCGCTTATTCCAAATGAAGCTGTTACTATCCCTGTCGTTTTGTCCGATCTGGCCGGACTTATTGAAGCTGCTGCGAAGACCTTCACCGGTACCGTGCGCGTAGGGACAAATCTTCTTACACCGACAACACCCTTAGGCACGCAATCCGGAAGTGATTGGCTAATACCCGTCAGCGGAAACATACAATCAGGCATCGATACGCTTGCAAGGCTATCATTCACCGCAGGTACCCTCGCGCCGGATTGTGGGCCGATCGTCATTGACACTTTCTATTTCCCGGGTAAGCCTATTCATGTGATGATGATGAATGGCACTGTATGCATCTCGGGAGTTTGCACGCCGTGGGTATCGAATACCGATACCTCTACATTTATTCACTCGATACTTCCCAATCCGTTCTCCGGTTCGTTCACAGTAGAATACCGACTTGCAGAAGACGGGCCGGCGACGCTCACTATGGAGGACATGATCGGCCGCGAGGCGATCGAGCTTACCAGCGGTTGGAAACAGGCCGGGACTTATCGGGAAACATATACCCCAAGTGGGCTAGCGAGCGGTGTTTATCGATTGGAATTGCGGTCTGGAAACCGCATTGTTACGAAGCGACTCGAACTTACGCGATAGCTCGGGAACGAGCACCGAAACGCTCCCGTTTGCCAGACCCTGAAATTGAAGCGCGGAACGTCCGTTTCGCATTTACTTCATACTCACGCCGGAGAGGTGGCCGAGTGGCTGAAGGCAACGGTTTGCTAAACCGTCATAGTATTGTAAAGTGCTATCGAGGGTTCGAATCCCTCCCTCTCCGCAGAAAAAGCGACTCAAAAGAGCCGCTTTTTTATTTATTCTCTATTTTATTCTCTCGCTTAAAAATGGATCGAGTCCCCCAAAGGGATAACGACCGACGTTCCGTTTTTCGGTCTTGCTCCAAACTGAAGCGTCACATGACCGGTACTGTCTGTTCGTTGGTTAACATCGAACGATCCAATTCCCCCACGCGGGAGATCGCCGGTTTGAACTCCGATCGTCCAGGCAATGACAATTGTCCCCACAATTGCAAAGGCGGCGATCGTCCAATAGGAGAATGACAATAGAGAGGTGCGCAACACTAACCACCTACCACGATCCTCATAAAACCTGCGAAGGGCCAAATAGAGATAAACATAGAAGGACAGGATAGCTAAAAAGTCTACTATTAAGAATCTTCGAAACAATAATGGAATGACAGCCGAGAGTGAGAAAACAAGAAGAGCGAATGCAAAGAAGTGAAATGAAAAGATCAAATGCTCGATATAGAGTTTATGCTGCTTCCAATAAAACAACTTTAGGAACAATGCGAATAGCGGTGTCGAAATGAGGAGAAGAACATACGGCGAAATCTCCGTGACGAGATGCACCATTGTTTCGGCAGCTCGATAACCAGGCTCTCCCCTTAGATCGAAGAATTGGAATTGATTTTGGCCGTGTGAACGAGCTGTTGCTGCAAAGAGCGTTTCGAACTCCTGGTTGATCACATAACCTAAAAAGAAAAATGAGACGACCGCGATCGTAATATACAGGCGCGACGGGATAAGATATTTCTTTCGTCGACCTTCGACATATTCTTTGGAGAGAAATCCCGGCTTGAACATCAGCGCCGGAAGAGTCCGAAAGAACTTCGAGTCGAAAGCGAGAAACTCGTGAAATATCTCACGAAAGTAATGACGGACGGAAAGCAAGTGCGGTTCTATTTTCTCACCGCAGTTATGACAGTAATCGCCGTTTGCGGGAGAGCCGCAATCGGGGCATACGGCTGATATTTCATGAGCAGAAGCCTCTGATACCTGCACAGAAGATTCTATTAGTTGAACAGAGTTCTCGTTTTCCATTGAAGAAGACATGAAAGAGACGAAGAGCCCAACCCACCCTTATCCTTTATGGCTCCAATCCGACTCACCTTTTTATTGCTCCTCCTGACTCACCTTTTTATTGCTCCTCCTGACTCATCTTTTGTGGCATTCCCTTTGTAGCGGTGAGACAGCTAACTCCATTGTGCCATACCTTGTGACTTAGGATTTCTATGGGAGCATCGGGTTCTAATGTGGTCATTATTCTGGTGCTCGTAGCGCTGGCAGCGCTTGTCGTTGCAGCCCTATGGAAACGTCGTGGCGACAGGTTTCTCTCACAAAGCAATAACCAACGCGATCTCATCTCGGAGGGGGAAAATCTTCGTCGAATATTCGAATCGATCCAGGACTACGCGATCTTTAGTTATAATCGGGATCGGATTATTACAAGCTGGAATCCCGGCGTCCAGCGTGTTCTGGGTTACACCCAGGATGAGTTCATCGGGAAAAAGATCGATATCATCTTTGATGAGCCCGATTTGAAAGCCGGAATTCCCGCGATCGAGATCGAACGTGCGCTGGCGGATGGCTTTTCCATTACGGAAGGTATTCGCGTCCGAAAAAACGGAAGGCGGTTTTGGGGAAGTGGAATGGTCCGGCCGCTTTATAATGAGCGTGGCAAGATCGAAGGGCTTATCAAAGTATTGCAGGATCTGACGGGCAGGCGAGAACTCGAAGAATCGCTCGAGCAAGCAAAACGAATAGCGGAAGAGGCAAATCGTGCGAAAGATGAATTTATTGCTGTCTTAAGTCACGAGTTGCGCTCTCCTCTTACACCTATTACGATCGCTATCGACGGTTTAGAGATGGAAGTCACTACGGATAACGGGCGCATGTTTCTCGATATGATCCGTCGTAATCTTGCACTCGAACTTCGCCTCATCGATGACTTGCTCGACGTCACACGTATCACGCGCGGCAAACTTGCAATCAAACTGGAAAATGTCGATGCGCATGTCAAAATTGCGGAAACCGTTGAGATGTTGCGCCACGATATTGAAGAACGCCGTTTAATTCTCCGATTGCACTTGCTTGCCAGTTCCCACCATGTCCTGGCTGACCCAGCGCGGTTTCAGCAGATCGTTTGGAATCTGCTTCGCAATGCGATTAAGTTTACACCGGAAAATGGTGTGATCACGATTTCCACAAAGAGTGAGAATGGTCAGATCGTTATCGAAGTCTGCGATACCGGTATTGGAATGGACCGTGAGACGCTGGAGCGTATCTTTCGGCCTTTTACGCAGGGCATGCCTAATATTGCACGTAAATATGGTGGTCTTGGACTGGGGCTAACGATCGCACGGGCACTTACCGAGACATTCGCAGGCAGCCTGACAGCACACAGTGAGGGACCTGGAAAAGGCACGACCTTCAAGATCGAACTGCCACTCATCGAAAACGGAGATTACCCGGCGGCCCAGACCCACACCAACGGAAAGGCACGGCCACGCCGACGTGCTTCCCTTCTTGTAGTTGACGATCAGGAGGACGCCCGAATCGCCTTGTGCGGACTCCTGGGGCACCGCGGTTATAAGGTCGATACGGCCGAGAACATTACGGATGCAGTAAATCTCGTCCGTAAGAATAATTACGATCTTATTCTCTGTGATATTCAGCTTCAGGGAGAGAGCGGATGGGATCTAATGACAAAGCTGCCCCGCCCCATCCCTGCGATCGCTGTAACGGCGTTAGGAACGCCCTCCAATATTGAAAGAAGTTTTCAAGCCGGTTTCCGAAACCACATCATTAAACCGTTTCGATTGAACGATCTCGACTCTGAAATTCAGGAAGTATTGAACGAGACGCAGCCTGTGGGAGCATAATACTGCTCAGTTTGGCGAAGATCATCCTACCTGCCATAATCTCCGTTGGCACACTATTGTATTTTCGTTACAATGTTCAAATGAACTATTGAAATCGATAATGTATCCGAACTCTTAATTCGGGCAGTTAATACCCCACTGTTGATTGCCCATATCGAAAAATTATATGGACAATAACAATTACGAAGATAATTCGGGCGGTAGCGGCCAGAATGACTCTCTCCACCGCCGATTGAGGCTCGCTAATGCAGCGGCAGGAATTACCCTAATGGGAAATAAGTCGAATACGAATTCCAGCGATAGCAACAAGCAGGATTCCGACGATTCTGGTCGCAACAACGGCCGCGGGCGCAAGCGGAATCATCGCCGTTGATCGAAGACCGCGATCGATCATCTAACTTGATCAATGGGCCTCGAACCATGTTGGCCCGATGCCGGCCTCGACTTCGATCGGTACGGCCATCGGCATTGCGGAGGACATAAGCCGCACTACCAGTTCCTTCATGTCGTCCGCCTCTTCCGGCACAACATCGAAAACAAGTTCGTCATGTACTTGCATGATCATGATCGACCTCATCTTACGTTGCTCCATTTCACGATGAACGTTGATCATCGCAAGCTTCATCATATCGGCGGCAGTACCCTGGATCGGTGCATTGATAGCAGCGCGCTCGTCCGCAGAACGAACGGCTTGATTTGCCGCAGCAATATTGCGCATATAACGTCGGCGTCCTAAGAGCGTCTCGACGTAACCATTTTTACGCGCGAATATGACCGTGTCATCCATATACTTACGAATGAGCGGAAACGCTGCGAAATATTTTTGGATGATCTCGGAAGCTTCCTTCTGCGGAATCCCGATATTGCGCGCAAGACCAAAGGCGCCGATACCATACATGATACCGTAGTTAACGCCCTTGGCACGGCGGCGTTGCTCTTTGGTTACTTCTTCCGGCGGCACACCAAATACACCGGCAGCAGTGAGGGTATGAATATCCTCGTTATGCTGGAAAGCGCGGACGAGTGCTTCATCACGAGTTACGTGCGCCATGATACGAAGTTCGATCTGCGAATAATCGGCAGATAAAATAAGGCCGTTCTCGAATCGGGAAACGAACGCTTTGCGGATATCGCGGCCAAGCTCCGTACGGATCGGAATGTTCTGTAAGTTCGGATCGGTCGACGAAATACGGCCGGTTGCAACAACAGCCTGATTGTAGCAGGTATGAATGCGGCCCGTCTTCGGATTCACGAGCTTTGGCAACGCATCGACGTACGTGCCGCGTAATTTCTGATACTGGCGGTATGCAAGCAAGCACTCGGCTATCGGATGCTCGTGACGCAGATCCTCAAGAACTGCGGCATTGGTTGAAAGTCCCGTCTTTGTTTTGCGACCCGATTTCAGTCCCAGCTTAACAAAGAGAATTTCCTGCAATTGTTTTGGTGAGTCGATATTGAACGGCCCGCCAGCATAATCGTAGATCTGCCGGCACAAATTATCGGCTTCGCGCTCCATCTCTTTGCTAGCGAGCGCCAGGCGTTCGGTATCGATCTTCACGCCATGATATTCCATTTGCGTGAGTACTTCGACAAGCGGAAATTCCACCTCTTCGCAGACCTTGCGAACGCCCACTTCATCCAACTTCGGCTCGAGCGCATGACGAAGACGTAGAGTTACATCCGCGTCTTCCGCACCATATTCGGCCAGTTGCTTTGTCGAAGCAATAGCCATAGTTCGCCGGGCGGTGCCCTCTTTCAAGTTACCGACCACTTCGGAAAGAGCCACGGGCCGGTACTTTAAATGCTCCAGCGAGAGCGCATCCATCGAGTGGGAGCCATCGAAACGATAGATGTAGGAGGCGATCATCGTGTCGAACGAAATACCGCGGACCTTCACACCATTATGTCGCAAGAGCAAGGCATCATACTTAATGTTTTGCCCGACCTTCTTTATCTTCTCATTTTCAAGAACGGGACGAAGCACATCGAGCACTTCCCCGAGTTCAAGACCCATAGTGAGTGCATTCTCGGATGCAGCCGTTTGGGCGAAGAGCGATGTCGCATCCGCATCGGCGCCAAGCTCCGGAAGGCGAACAGGAATATAGAACGCCTCGAATGGGCGCACCGAGAACGACATCCCAATGATCTCGGCTCGATTCGCATCCTGTCCTGTCGATTCCAGATCGAGACACACCTCGTTTGCTTTCAAAAGCAGTTTTTTAAGCTCGCGAACACCTTCAATGGTGCGCACCATGACATACGCATGTGGGGACGAACGAATATCCTGCACCTGGCCATCCACATTGATCGTAAAATCGAACGATTGAAGCTGCTCTTCTTCAGTGCGTTCTTCCGGTGGCTTTTCTTCGGGTGTGAGCGCTGCCTGCAATGCTTCCGGCGACTCGGCTTTTAACGCTTCCTCCTTCTCCTTATGGACGCGATTGGCCAGCGACTTAAAACCAAGGTCGATCGTAAGACTTTCGAGCGCATCAAAATCAGGTAGGACGCCGTAGGCAAGATCTTCAACTTTGAGTGGCAGTTTTACATGGCAGTCGATCGTCGCAAGCTCATACGATAAAAAGGCATTCTCCTTCTCATTGGTAAGCTTATCTTTAATACCTTTTTTATCGATCTGATCGATATTCTTATACAATTCGGCCAGCGAGCCATACTTTTGTATTAATGGCGTTGCGGTCTTTTCACCAATGCCGCGTACACCCGGAATATTATCGCTCGTATCGCCAACGAGTGCAAGGTAATCGATGATCTGCTTTGGCGAAAGACCGTATTTATTCTTAACCGCTTCGGTATCGAAGATCTCCATCGCACCGCCATCGCGCGATGGGCGCAGCAGTTTGATGCGGTCCGTAACAAGCTGACAAAAATCCTTATCGGGTGTAACGATCAGCGACTCGATACCAGCCTCTTCGGCGGTACAAGCGAGCGTGCCGATCACATCATCCGCCTCATAACCGGGAAGCTCGACCAAGGGAATACGAAATGCGCGCACTAACTCCTTGATCTTATCGATCTGCGGGATGAGGTCATCCGGCATGGCCTGGCGCGTGGCCTTATATGCTTCGAACTTCTCGTGTCGAAACGTCGGGTGTGGTGTGTCGAAGCAAACGGCGGCGTGGGTCGGCGTGTGATGATCCAGGAATTGGAAGATCGACGTCATAAAGCCGTAGATCGCACTGGTGTTCTCTCCTCGTGCGTTCGTAAGCGGTCGTGTGATAAAGGCGAAGTACGACCGATAGGCAAGCGCCATCGCATCGAATAAGACGATGAGTGGCTTGCCATTGCTGTCGTATTTGGGTAGTTTCATGCTTAGCTTTGATTTCCGGACCTCGACGAGTCCTCACTGCCGCTCTCTTCCATCGGAAGAGAAGGCTTTATTTCTACAAACTTAAATCTTGGGTCGAACTTCCCCTTTGCAAATTTTTCGCAGCATGGGCGACATGCGTAGCGTAAAGCACGGCGAGTCCGATAGCGGTATTCATGCTTACAATTGGGGCAACGCACTTGCACCGGATAATGCTCCGTTAGAAAACGCTCACGCTTGGCTTTTAGCAGTGTGGTCAGCGCCGCTTTTTTGCCACTACCTCCTATATTGCGCAAGACCGTATAGAATCGAGGAGAATGGGATTGCACCACGATATGAGCAATCTCATGAAGCAGCGTCTCCATGAACTCCGGCTCGCCATGTTCGACAGTCATTGCGAGTGAAATTCCGATCGTGTGACGAGCCTTGTTATAATATCCTCCAGTCGCTCTATTGCAGTAAATGATCCTGGGTTCAATGAGCAAGCCGGAAAAATGCCTCGCATTTATTTCCAAAAATGTCTTTTTCGCGAGGGCGAGAAGTTCACTTAGACGAAAGTACCAATAAAATTCGTTATCAACGTCGTGCTCAGTCAGATCACAGCCATATTTTTGAAGGGCGGAGCGATAAGAATGCAGCAAGTCGATCTCCGAGCGTTCATCGACCCGGCGCCGGGATTTCTTTTTGACCTGCTTTCGTGGAGCTTGCAATCTTTTAAGGGCGTTAATGGCTTGTTACAGAATAGTATTCTAACGACTCTCAGCATTCAGTAGTGCGCCGCATTCTTTTAAGCGTTCTCTTTTTAATTTGCGCGAGCCCCGTGCTTGCACAAACAGTACGCGACTATGCCGGCGAATTTTTAGAACTGGGAGTGGGCGCTCGTTCGCTTGCCTTAGGTGGCGCAGGCGCAGCCATAAGCGATGATGCAACGGCGGGCTATTGGAATCCGGCGGGACTAAACCAGCTCGGTTTTCCGATGGTCACGGCAATGCACGAGTCCCGCTTCGATGGCACCGTGCAATACAATTACGGCGCACTGGCGTTTCCGCTCGACGCACGGTCTTCTGCCGCTGTCTCTATCCTTCATATCGGCGTGAGCGACATTCTCGATACTCGCAATGCCCTTGTTGACCTTAACAATAACGGCCAACTCGACCAGAACGAATATCTCGATTACAATAAAGTATCGAGCTTTGGTAATTACGATTGGGTCGCGATCCTTTCCTATGCGAAGGATATTAGTCCGCTCGCAGGAGTTCTCGCACCGGGCGTCTCTTCGAACGGCTATCAGCTTTCCTGGGGAGTCAATGCAAAGCTGATCTATCGCCGCCTCGACCCACAAACAACGGCAACCGGCATTGGCTTCGATGTCGCAGGGCGATATAAACCGGATAATGCCTGGACCCTCGCCGCCGTTATTCAGGACATCACAACGACGCTGTTATCCTACAGTACCGGCACTAAGGAACTGGTCTCGCCGACACTAAAGCTTGGCGCCGATTATGTATGGCTCATAACCAGCGACGGCAATCACCGGCTAATGCCGACGATCGACGCGGATCTCCGGTTCGAAAACCGTGGGCAGGACGCACAACTCTATATCGGCCCGGTTTCCGCCGATCTCCATGAAGGCCTCGAATACTCCTTTAAAGACTTGTTCTCTATTCGTACCGGCTATAATGATATGAAAATGTGGAGCGTCGGCGCCGGCATTACCATTTCAAAGCTCCATATCGACTATGCTTATCTGAACGCCAGCGGGCAGGATCAGCTCGGCTCAACGCACCGCCTTAGCCTCTCCTTCGTGCTTACGAACCCTAAGTGGAAACGAGCACAATAATCGACAATTAAGAATTAACCATTGACCGGTTGGAATGGAGGAAGCCGTCCTTCCATTACATCAATGTTGTATCGCCGCACCGCCGCTTATCCTGCGGACGATTTAGATGTCATGGATACATTAGCCTATTAATTGTTAGTTCTTAATTATTAATTAACGAGTTGGTCGATTACTTCACAGTCTTAGGTGTAAAGCGGAATGCTTCGGATCAGGAGATCAAGGAAGCCTACCGACGGCTGGCGAAACAGTACCATCCCGACTCGAACCCTGGTGATGCGGATGCTGCCCGGAAAATGCAAGAGATCAACGAGGCCAAAGCGATCCTCTTCGATCCTGTCCGGCGAGAAGAGCATCGAGTCGAGCTTTCACTACGCGAGAATATTTCGACCAGTCATATTGAAGAGCTCAGACGTGATCCACGATTCCGCACTACGAGCACGTATCGTCCTCCGAAATCACGAATGCCCCGGAGCAAGTGGGATAAGATTTGGAGAAAATATTTTATCGGCATTGTAGCGACCGTCACCGTGGCAGCGATCGGTACTATCATTTATGAAATAGCGTCGAAACCTAAAGGCACCGGAGATCCGATCAAAGATATCATTTCTCGGTATCATCAAAATGATAGATTGCTTGTGGAGGATAGTCTCGCCGCGGTACCCGATACACTCACCTTCCCCGACGACAGTGCGCCCAAGCTCCGCCGTATGGGCGATATTCTCTTCTCGTTAGGGGAATATCGGTCGGCAGCGAAATATTACGAGATGTACCTTCGCAAAGCACCCGCAAACGACACTGTTATCGGCAACCTTTCGTATGCGTATTTCAAGCGGGGCCGTTATGCTCAAACGCTCGAAATGCTATCGCATGAGATGCACGGCGATTCGAATTTAGTCGTTGCCTATTACAATATTGGCGAGCTTTTTTTGCGGGAAGCGAAGCCATTCGATGCACGAGATGCGTTTCTGGCTTCGATCCGTGTGGCGGACTCCATGTCATTACAGGGCCGCCACCCACCGGACGCAGCACAGCGTGCTCGTAATGAGCTAAAGCATCTGCAATAATTAAGAATTGAGAATTAATAATTGATAGTTATAAGCTCTTACCACGTCACATCTTTTCTTTACCACCGATCATCTTTTCTTTCTTAATTCTTAATTACCGTGAGGCCCACCCGCGCCGAAATTAACGTTGAGCATTTTCTGAGCAACCTGCGGTTCGTACGCCGGCAGATCGGCCCTCGAGCTCGCATTATGCCGATCGTGAAGGCGAATGCCTACGGTCATGGCCTCGATATTATCGCAAAGGCAGCGGTTAAGAGCGAGGAGATCGACGCATTTGGCGTCGCAACGGAAGAGGAAGGAGCCCGGCTTCGCCGCCTGACCAGACTGCCCATCCTCGTCCTTACCGGCGCAGCAACGGATGAGATCGACGCCTTCCTCGAACATCAACTCGACTTTACCCTAAGCGACCGTGATACTTTAAATGCGATCGTAAGTCGCAGCCGTGCGGTAGGAATTCGCGCGCGCGTTCATCTTAAAGTTGATACGGGAATGCGACGGATGGGTGTCGAGCCGGAAGAGGCCCTCTCCTTTCTTCGAGATATCCAGGCGCAGAAACAACAGGTAGAGCTCGTCGGCCTCTCAACTCACTTTGCAACGAGCGACGAACTCGACCAAACATTTTTCCGAAAACAGCTTTCGAGATTCGAACAGGTATTATCGGAAGCCCGTGGTAGTGGAATTCGCATCCCGATCGCTCACGCAGCCAATAGCGGTGCCATTCTTCAAGCACCCAAAGAATCGTCGTTCGATATGGTGCGGCCCGGCATTATGCTCTATGGCTACGCGCCGAGCTTGGAATTACAGGATAAATTCGGAAGCGACCTTCATCCGCCATTAACGCTTGCCAGTACCGTCGTTTTAAGCAAAAGGGTAAAGCAAGGGGAAGGCGTTAGCTATAATCTTCGATGGTTTGCTGAACGCGACACACGCATCGTTACGGTACCGATCGGTTATGGCGATGGCTATCCCCGTCTGCTGACGAATCGTGCGAGCGCACTCATACACGGTAAAGAATATCCGGTCGTCGGCACGATCTGCATGGACCAAGTCATGCTCGATGTTGGCGATGACGATATAAAAATTGGCGACCGGGTAGAATTTATCTGTGCATCGAACAGCGGCGTTAACGCCTGGAGCCTAGCCAAAACGATCGGCACGATCCCCTACGAGATACTCACCGGCATCGCGGCCAGAGTGCCCCGAGTTGCCGTCTGACCGCGAGCAATTAACGTTTACTGGAGCACCACTTTTCGGACGATCCGCTCGCCCTGCTCCGGTTGTATCATCACAAAGTAACTACCACGGGTAAGAGTGCTCGCATCGATCGAAGAAGATTGGGAAAGATCGATCTGTTTGGTAAGTATTACCCGGCCCGCAGCATCCATCAGTTGTGCGGTGGCTGAACCGCTCATGCCGGTCGCGGAGATCTGAAAAACCCCACGCGCCGGGTTCGGCGAAACCACAACAGAGACAGTATTGGCAGGCTGATCGACGGCAGCCGGCGAAACAACGTTGACCGTATAGACCAGCGTATTCCAGTGATCCCCGAGGTCATTCGTACCATTGAGGTTCACCGCATTGCCCGCCACATAAATATGAGCGGTGCCGGCTTTGGTCGGTGCGGTGTACTTGAAATTCCATACCGCGCTATCTCCCGTAAAGGTACGCGGTCCGTTGTGTGTTAATTCGTTATTGAATGCGAAAAGACCTGTACCGCTCGTCCCGAGCTTGGCGCCATTGTCGACGGAAATGTCGCATCCTGCCCCCGCCTCGCTCGGGTTAGCAACAGAAAGTCTAAAAATGTAACTTTGCCCAGTGACGATCTGAGTAGCTGTGGTCGTGAGCGAAATAACCGTGGCCGACGACTTTGAACCATGGCAGCCACCACCGCCACAACCCACTTTGGATTGGCCGATGATACCCGCTGAATTAGCAGCGACCTCATGAACGGAGTACGTCCCAAGAAGGAGGAGTGGCAGAACGACAAAACTAAACTTCAGAAATCGGCGCACGCGCATAACTATATCCTATCGAACATTCAAGATAAACAGTCACAGTAGAAAGAGGCGAACAGAATGCCGGCTACTAACCGGAATACCCACGCTATGTTTCCCTAAGAACTTTTAAACCCAAAAGGGATGCAAATTGAACTCCAGCGAGCCTTAATTATCACAAAAAATCCCTGGGTAACGTAAAGGACACTGCAAATGCGCGTTAGTTACAGCCTTACACGAAGGTCAATAATTTTGCAAGTATAATAATACCCAATCCCAGCGGTACTAACGCGGCGGCGGCGGCAAAAAAGATAGAATAGGTCCGCACGAGCTCGATCTTATTCACTTCCGATAAATGATAGCTTACATGCTGGCTATCGACGTTGACACCTTCAATGATGCCCTGTTGCTTATCATACCAGCCAAAGTCAGCATTAAAGACAACAAGGGTACCGTTCTTGAGCATGACCCGTGAAATATCAGGAGCCGATGAGGTATGGATCTCACGGACGGGAATGACCGAACGGCATCCCGCTAACGCAAGAAAAAGCAAACTAAAGAGACAGGGCAGAAACTGGCGATTCACGTTCTTGCAACACTTAGAATGGATGTGAATGTGCCTATCCTTTACCGGAAACACCGAGCGCTCGGACGATCAGGTGCTCGAACTCCTTTGTGGTATCCTCGAGAGCTGTGATGATTGTTTTTTTCGAATGTTCTCATAGTACCTATGAAACGAACGCTGCTTTTCATTGCCTTCTTGTTTATTAACGTTCCAGCGATCGCAACAACGTGGAATGTTGGCCATTCACGAACATACAAAGTCCCAAGCCAGGTGATGTCTCTGGTTTCCTCCGGAGACACAGTGCTTATCGATAGCGGGCTGTATGTGAAGGATGTCGGCGTATGGCGTGCCAATCATCTCGTTCTTCGCTGCCCTGTAGGGTACGCTCACCTGGATGCCCAAGGTACGGCCGCCGCACGTAAAGGTATATGGGTGATCGACGGCGACAGCGCCTACGTCGAGGGTATAGAATTTTCGGGCTGTGCGATCTCGGAAGCGGACGGCGATAACGGCGCAGGCATTCGATTCGAATCACACATGCTCACGTGCAGGCGCTGCTATTTCCATGACAATCAGGAGGGCATCCTCACTGGCAATGACACCACAAATGAGATCACGATTGAAGCGTGCGAATTCGATCACAATGGGGTAGAAACAGGTGGCGCGGCAGGATTCGAACATAACATTTATGTTGGTCACAGTCGCAGTTGCACGATCAAGTTCTGCTATTTTCATCGTTCGATCATTGGACACGAGATTAAGAGCCGCGCAAATCGTAATTATATCATGTATAACTACATCGTCGATGGCCCCGATGGTGATGGAAGCTATTCGATCGACCTGCCGAATGGCGGTTTGGCAAATATTTTAGGCAACATCATTGAGAAAGGGCCGAAGACAGAGAATTCAACGGTTGTATCATACGGTGAGGAGGGACTGATCAACGATCCAGGGCTAATGAATTCGGGCCATTTCTTCTTCTTTGGCTCGAATACGGTCGTCACCGATCGAACACCGACAACATTCATGCATGTCGAAACGGGGGGACTGCCGTGGACTGTATTCGTCGTGAATAACATTTTTGCAGGAGGTACACACCTTGGTATAGACTCGAGCACCTGGGTTCAGAATAATCAGATAGGCGGCGATACGTCCTATTTCCATTTTCGAAGTCCGAGACTATACGATTATCACATCACAGCTCCCTTCCCGGGATGTGACAGTCTCTTGGGAATAGGGAACAACTTTGATGAACCAGCTTACTTTTGGCCGGAATCGGAATACGTCCATCCTCTGGATAGCCTCCCAGTAGTTGACCGGCCTAATTATATTGGCGCATTACGGCCTCTCTTCGAAGCGACCGTAAACATCGGAACGAAGGGCACAGAACTTAGGAATTATCCTAATCCTTTTTTAAGAGAGACATCGATCGCGTTGCCGGAAGCGACGGGCGATCTTCTTGAACTTACGGTGTACAATATGTTGGGCGGCGTTGTGTATGACGCGGAGTGCCTCCCGAATGGTCGCTCTCTTCTATTCGATCGCGAAGTGCTCGCTACAGGCATCTATCACTATGTTATCACGTCCCACGATCGAATTATTGGTACCGGACAAATGATAGCTCAGTAGGCGAACGTCAACTGGTCGAGCATTGTCTTTTATGCATGTTCACTTGCCGGTCTATCCTCGCGGCCGCATTGGTCCTTTGTGCAAGCGTCTCTGCGCGCGCACAGGAGTCGAGTGACTCCGTCTCCACGGCAGGTGTTGCTGTGGCATCGCTTATTCCCGCCAGTATGATCGCCGGCATCATTGTCCTAAATCAGCAGGCATTCTGGAAGTATGCCGAGGAAGTCCCCTTCCATATTTCGAACGATCCGCCGTACGCGATGCACATCGATAAATTTTCGCACTTCTATGTCTCGGCGGTCGGATCCGATATTATGCATCGGGCCTATGCTGCCGCAGGGCTGAAGGATGCGTTGTGGCTTGGCGCAGCTCTGTCGCTCGCCGCAGGCACAACAATCGAACTTGAAGATGCGCGTCATGGCAACGATCCTCAATATGGCTTTTCGCCGGGCGACCTGACTGGCGATATTCTTGGCTCTGCACTTCCGATCTTAAAAGAGTATTGGCCACCGGCTCGCCGCTTCGATGTTAAATTGAGCGTCTGGCCTTCCGATGCTTATAAAGCGGGAGCCTATAAAACGCTTGCGGATGATTACGAAAGCCAGTATTATTGGTTGTCCTTCGATCTGCATGAGGTCACTCCCTTGCCAGCGTGGCTCAACATTGCTCTCGGATTCGGATGCGAGAATCTGTATCGCGAAAAATATTCGGTCCCGGCACCGGGAGGGCCACCATACACGGATCTCTACTTTGGTCCCGACATCAACCTTCGTGGAATACCAATTGAAGGAAAATTTTGGAAGACACTCACTGATGTTTTAAGCTATGTCCGGATACCTCTGCCGGCTCTTCAATTTTATCCTCGTGCAAAGGTTTGACTTTTCCGATAGTCACATTAACTCTCTCTCACAGAATCCAAATTCTATGTTATGACACCTTCTCTTATGCGTTATATCTACACAATTGATGTTGCAACGTGGAATTTTGCGCGCATTGCATAAGTTCATGATAAAACCCAAGGACTTAATAAACATTAATTGCTCATCTTGTAACTGACAAGGCCTAAAAACCGTCTTAAGTAGCACATACAATAACTACTATTTGGAAAGAGGAATGATAATGGTCCGATCTCGTAATGTTCTAATAGCAATGCTTGCTCTATTTATTGGTGCCGGCGTTGCCTCCGCTCAAAAATTGGCCGTCGCCTCTGGCGGACCGAAACTCGTCACGCTTAACGATGCGGTCAATAAAAATCAGTTTATCTGGATCAGTGAAGCTCCGCTCGAGAATATTAAAGGCTCCAGCGAAGGTGTAAGCGGTTCGCTTACACTCGATCCACAGGACCTTTCTACGCTTCGTGGTACGGTCACAACGCAGACCTCCACCATGAAGACCGGCAATGCCACACGTGACAACCATTTGCATTCCGCAGAGTGGATGGACGCCTCGCACTACCCAACGATCTCCTTTACTATTACTTCGGTAGATCAGATCAAGACGAACGCCGGTGGCGCTTCCGGTTTGGCAACGGGTAATTTTACGATGCACGGCGTTACGAAGAAGGTCTCTATTCCATTCCAAATGAGCTATATTCCGGAAAGCGCAAAGACCCGCGAACGTGCGCCCGGCGACTTTGTGATGATCAATGCCACCTTTAATATATCGCTCAAGGATTTCAATATTGCCGGTACCGATGGCGTCGTCGGCAGTAAGGTCGGCGAGCAGATCAAGATCACGGCACAGCTCTTCGGAAATGCACTTCCGAAGACCACGATCTAAAATGTGCTAATTTTGAGATCAGCTTCTGTTAAGTCCTAAGTCCTGTTTGCAGCACTTAGGACTTATTGTTTAAGACCATTACAACGCTTTCTAGCATGAAGACCAGGCAACTCATTTCGATCGTTTTGTTCATTCTTGCAGCCGCGCTGCTTCTGTGGTGGTTCTCTGCCGGTCATCATCCGTGGACCACAACGGAGCAATTAGTGACGAAGACCGATCCCCTGTTCGGAACATCGACGCAAGTGTGGGTGAAGCAGTTCACTCCCGGGCTGGAAGTGATCGGACCTGTTTCAGCGGTGGCAATCCTCGTTGGCCTTTGGCTACTGCGCCGACCGAAATCGAAGACCGCCCAGTAATATTAGCGCTTAGTAACTATAGCGCGTCAGCTTTAGCGCCTTGACCAGCCTTTTAGCCGCCGCCGTTCCGCTTGCGACATTTCGATCGGCGGCGGCGGGGCATAGCCCTCCTCGATCGTCCGCTCGATCTCCGATCCGATCCTTTTTTCGATCTCTCGCATAAGCGGCTCTTCTTCCGGACCTACGAGTGTGATGGCCACACCGGTTCGTTCGGCTCGTGCCGTACGGCCAACACGGTGCACATAATCATCCGGCGACATTGGCGGCTCATAATTGATGACATGACTGATATCTTCAATGTCCAAGCCACGGCTGGCAACGTCGGTAGCGACCAGCGTATCGAATTTACCGGTCTTAAAATCGGCGAGCGCCCGAGTGCGCTCACTTTGCGTGAGGTCGGAATGTAACTTGGTTACGGAGATACCGGCATGGGCCAACACGTGCGCGACGCGGTCCGCATCATGTTTCGTACGAGTAAAGATAAGCGTAGAGCCACGTTCCATTTCGGTAAGTAACTTCAGCAACAGCTCGGGCTTTTTCAGCCGCATGACCGAATAGACCTTCTGCGTAATACCTTCCGCTGGTTTTCGGCGTCCGCCAACTTCGATCAGCGTAGGATCGTTGGTTAACCGGCGCGCTAATTCTTCGATATCATGTGAGAGTGTAGCCGAGAACATCAACGTTTGCCGATCGCGAGGAACATGCGCGGTAATGCGCTTGATCTGCGGCAAAAAGCCCATATCGAGCATGCGGTCGGCCTCATCGAGTACGAGAAATTCAACAGAGGATACCGAAAGTACTCGCTGTTGCAGCAGGTCGTTCAAACGGCCGGGAGTTGCGACCAATATATCGCACCCGCGATGGATGTCTCGTTCCTGCTGCTTTTGGCTCACGCCACCAAAGACAACCACGGCCCGAAGACCGCTACCTTGTGCAAAGCTTACGGTTGCTTCGTGTACTTGCACAGCAAGCTCGCGCGTAGGCGTAAGTACGAGCACGCGCGGACGTTCTTTCTGCTTAGGCGAAGGAGAGCACAACAGTGAATCGATGAGCGGCAGCATGAACGCTGCAGTTTTGCCGGTCCCGGTTTGCGCTATTCCGATCACATCGTGTCCCTGAAGGACCAATGGTATCGCTTCTTTCTGAATGGGTGTCGGATTCGTGTAACCGATCGTTGTCACCCGCTCGCAAATTTCCGGGATGAGTCCCAGTTCGAAAAATGGGAGTGTTTCAAGCTCCTCGATAGAACGAGTAGGAGTCGCCGGCCGATGCTGTACCGGTTCTTCGCTCGGTCGCGAGTCATTGGGTTTTCCGCGACCGTTCGATTGTCCGCGCGAATGGTTGGGGCGGCCCTTGCCGCCACGATTCGAGTTACGTTTACTGTGCTGCTGCTTCATGGTTCGATGAGAGATAGGTGGACGGAGTATTTTATATGCACGCCTTCCCGTTTCATTATTTTAGTGCTAATTAGTTACCTCCTATATGAAACGTCTCCGTTCCTCGCGGATGCGTTACACGGTCTTCCTCCGATCTTCCCGTTGTAGCGCCCGTATCGCAATTTATAGCGTTTTTCTTCTAACACTCGCCGGGCCTCTTTCCGCTCAGGCTCCTCGCACTATCTCGTATCAGGGAATACTGACCGCGAAATCCGGCAGCCCCATCATGGACGGCAATCATGTTATTATGGTCGCACTCTATGCTACGCGAACGGGGTCCGTCGTCCTTTATTCCAAGCAGGATACCGTTACTACCGCGAACGGCTATTTCAATATGCTGCTCGACTCCATCCCTAACTCCATTGCCTTCGATCGGGCCATGTATGTAGGCGTTTCGGTCGATGGCAGTTCGGAGATAAAGCCTCGTACTCTTATCACGGGTGCGCCTTATGCGTTAAACGTCCCCGAGCAATTCGGCACTCTTACAAAGTTAACCTCTACCGATAAGTCCGTAACGATTACGAACGCATCCGGCCCGGTCGTCGATCTTTCGGTCAAAGCACCTACGGTCGTGTGGTCCAACATAAGTGGCATTCCAGCATCGTTTCCTCCGGGCGGCTCAGCCGGTGGTGATCTAATGGGGAATTACCCAAACCCGGCACTTAGCGCTACAAGTGTAACTCCAGGTAGCTATACCAATGCGAATATCACCGTCGATGCAAAAGGGCGCATTACGGCCGCCTCGAACGGCATCTCCGGCGGAGGTTCGTTTTCACTTCCTTATAGTGGGACACTCTCTTCCGGCACACCAGGCTTTGCGGTAAAAAATTCTGCAACCGTGGACGCGATCGCACTACGTGGTGAAACGGGAGCCACCAGTACTTCTGATAACCCGAGCGGCGCTGTGTATGGGATCAATACCGGTACTTCGAGTATCACTCCATGTTATGGTGTCGTTGGCAAGACGGCCTCCTCCGGTGTGACCGCAGCCGGTGTCTACGGCTATAGTAGTGCTGCAGGAGGAGGTCAAGGCATCAGGGGATATGGATATTATGGTGTCGTCGGTATCTCCCGCACCGCAGCTACTTCCGGGGCGGCTGTTTATGGTAACTCCTCCAATAGCTTGGGTGCCTACGCCGGTTATTTCGATGCGGGTTCGAGTTCGGGTACCGGTCTTTATGTCAATGGTACACAAACGGCAACCGGTACAAAATCCGCAATCGTCCCAATCGGCAACGAGTGGCGTAAGCTTTACTGTGAAGAATCGGCTGAAGTTTATTTTACCGATTATGGAAGCGGCACGCTGGTAAATGGGCGTGCTCACGTCGATCTCGATCCGCTTTTTGTTCAGGCGGTCACTATAGATGAAGCCCATCCAATGCGGGTCTTCGTGCAAATGAACGCGGACGTTACGAACGTCTATGTGGTAAAAGGTACCACCGGATTTGATGTTATGGAAGGAAACCATGGAACATCGAGCGGCCCGTTCGACTACCGAATTGTGGCTCGACGCAAAGGATTTGAGAATACCCGAATGGAACGTGGCGACGGACCAGAAACCATGCGCCCGAAATCCGAAATTTTACGATAACTGTATTATACCTAATTCGATTGTCGGCTTTTTCTTGTCGTTATATTTGCCGTCAAGCCTTACAGTTCGTGTTTTTCTGTTTTCTTGTTGTCATTTAACCAAATCCTAACCTATGTGGTATACCTTGTTCGTTATTCTGCATATCATAAGCGTCGGAGTGATCATCGGACTTATTGTCAGTATGATCATTGGCACCGCCTTGCGTAAGAAAGTCGCTGGCACGCCTGGTGAGATCGCTGCCATGCGTAATGGCGCAGTCATGGCAGAGCGCATGTCGATAATCGGCAGCAATGGCATTCTCATCACCGGTATTGTTATGACGCTACTGCAATATTCATTCTTTCCGTTCTCGACGTTCCCGTGGCTTGCGATCAAGCAAACGGTATTCGCGATCATTTTGATAATCTCGTTCTCTATGCTGATGCCGAATGGAAAGAGAATTCACAAGAAGGCGGAAGAAGAATTATCCAGTCCGAACGCCGCTCACGGAGCCAGCGATGAACTTCGCAAGATGGTGAACCGGCAATATGCTGTTGCAATGTTTGTTGCAGTATTGGTGCTTATTAACATCTCGCTCGGTGAATCGAAAGCGATGATGTGGGTGACCGGCCAATAAATTAATGTATGAGTAAAATTCGTGCGCTCGCCATTTGCCTCTTTCGCAATGGCGAGCGCATTTTAGTGGAGCGTAATTACGATACCGTCAAACAGGATTACTATTGGCGCCCACTTGGCGGCGGTGTGGAGTTCGGCGAGCACAGCCGCGATGCCGTCATTCGGGAGATCCGGGAAGAGACCGGCGAAGAGATCGAAAATGTTCGGCTACTTCATGTGATCGAAAGCTTTTTCGAAGCAGATGGTAAACCTGAGCATGAGATCGTTTTCGTCTATGATGCCGAGTTTGTGAATCGCTCGTTGTATGATGGAATCGTCGAGTGCTTCGAGAAGCCGATCGGGCGATTTACCGCCTGCTGGAAAACACCCCAGGAAATTGCCGATCTCGAAGAGCGATTAGTACCAGAAGCACTTAAGCAGTTATTATAAATGAGGTTAGATATTCACAATGATTCCAATTTATTTAAGCGACAAGATTCGCCCCGTTACAACGGTGCACCCTAGAGATGAAATACGAACGAAATAGCAACCCGGGATTTCAGGAATAGCAAGTGGAATCCTCGACTCGCCATTGATCGAACCAATATCCTGCATATTCACAAGTCTTCCAACCATGTCGTAACAATATGCCCTTATCTCCGGAAGAGCACCCCGAACTCCCAACCACGTATCACCTAACATGTCCTGAACAATATCACACGTAGTACGCACGGCATCGAGATTGGCAACCGATGACTTTCCCAAGATGACATTCACAATGATCTTCAAGCTCGCGGTGGTATCGAACCATCGGTCACTAGCATGAACAATTAGTGTTGCACTGTCAGGTCCGGGAATAAGGGCGTGGAATGAAAATGGAATATAAGCGATACCAAAGGAGCCGAGAGAAAGTGGCAGACGCCTTAGCATAGAATCAAGCATGAACGCCGATGAACCAACAAGTGCGATTGAATCGATCTGTAATGTATCGCAACCTTCGTTCGCTACAAAGGCTATAGTATCCCTCGCTTCGTTCAATAACACTGTTCCAAAGTTAATGGGTTGAACGGCCATAAAGGATTGAACAGCCGACGCCTTCGTTATTATAATTGTACGCTTAATAAGTCCATTAGAAGTGGTATACCAGGATAGTGTATCTTGTTCAATGTCTGCCTTATGCAAAAATATATAGACATGCAAGTCCTGCGATTGCCTAGCCTTAAGTTCGGTGGTCGCAAGTCCATCGAACCAACAGCCACAACTATCACCAGATGGGACAACCCTAATCGGCTGATCGGTTAGATTAGTTAGCGTTAATACCGTATCAATTTCATGACATAACGTTACCGTACCAAAATTGATCGTATCCTGTAATACCTGCGCGCGCGTGGAAGTAAATATTCCGAAAACAATTATGAACGCGATGCTGAAAATAAGATGAGAGGATTTCATTTCGGCCTCCTTTTATAACACAACTGACCTACGGTAGACAACCCGCTGGTTATGCCTCAGGTTCTTCGGGCTTCACTTCGATACTTATGCAGCCACTTTGCAGACGCCTCAGTTTCAAACTGCTCGGTTGGGCTAATTGCCAACCGAGCAGGAAGCCAAAGTTCACAAATTATCTCACTTCCAGTCCGCTTTCGGCTGTGCTTTCGGGTCCGACCAGCGCCACGACACCATTCTCATCATTGACGGCGAGCAACATTCCGTTGGACTCATTGCCCATGAGCTTCGCCGGCTGCAGGTTCGCAACGACCACGATCGTTTTACCAAGCAGATCCTCGGGAGTATACTTTTCGCCGATCCCTGCAACGATCTGCCGCCGCTCTTCACCAAGTGAGATTTGAAGTTTAATCAGCTTCTTTGATTTCGGTACACGCTCCGCTTCCAATACCTTCGCGGTGCGAAGTTTGATCTTCTTAAACTCATCGATCGAAATGAGCGCTGATGCTCCATCCGTTGAAGCGACCGACGAAGCGTTTGCTTTTGCGACAGCAATTTCTCTCGATTCAACGCTCGCTGCCATCACCTGAAGGCGCTTTACCTCTTCTTCCATCGTCTCGTCCTCGATCTTGGGGAATAAAATTTCAACATCGCCGATCTCCGTTTGTCCATGTAGTTTCGGCTCGTGTGCATTGGACCAATTTTCTTCGGCCGCATTTGCGCCAAGCGTTTTTAAAATACTGGCACTCGCATTCGGCGTGATCGGTGAAAAATAAACTGCTAACGCGCGCAACGCCTCGAGACATGAGCGAACGACCTGAGCCGCCTTATCGCGGTCCTGCTTGATAAGCTTCCACGGCTCCGCATCATTGAAGTATTTATTGGCCGCACGGGCTAGGTCCATGGTAGCGCTGGTTGCATCGCGCAAACGGAAGCGCTCATAGAATCCCTGAATGTCCTTGGCACGAGTACCGAAAAAGCTGAGCAATGCCGAGCCATCACTATCGAGCTCATTCCGGTTGCCCATGATCTTATTATCGAAGTTCCGTTTCGCGAACGTAAGTGTTCGATTCGCAAAATTTCCGAAAATATCAGCAAGCTCATTGTTCGCGCGTGCCTGGAATTCCTTCCACACAAAATCCGAATCCTTCTGCTCCGGAAGCATGGTAGCGAACGCATAGCGAATAACGTCCGACGGGTAGCGCTCGATGATCTCGTGCAACTCCACGGTCCAGCCTCGCGACTTCGACAGTTTTTGTCCCTCCAAATTCATCCACTCATTAGCGGGCACGTTCTGCGGAAGAACATAGCGATGTTCTTTCTCTGCCTCATTATGGCCGAGCAGCATTGCCGGAAAAAGAATGGTATGAAAGACAATGTTGTCCTTGCCTAAGAAAGCAACCCATTGTGTATCCTTATTCTGCCACCACAGCCGCCAGTCTTTTTCATCAGGTTCTAAAAGACGGCTGGAAGGATTGATCGCTTCATCGAGAGCTTCCTTCGTAGCACTGATATATCCGATCGGCGCATCGAACCAGACGTAAAGTACCTTGCCTTCCGCTCCTTCCAGCGGTACCGGCACACCCCATGTCAGGTCGCGGGTGATCGGACGGTCCTGAAGCCCCGCTTTTAACCAGCTTCGTGCGGCCTGCAGTACGTTCTCTTTCCAATCATGTCTATGCGACTCGATATAATCTTCCAGTTGCTTCTGGAATCTGGAGAGCGCGAAATACCAATGCTTTGCCGGACGAATGACCGGCTTTGTACCCGTTACCTTCGAACGCGGATCGATAAGCTCCGTCTGATTTAAATACGTACCACAGTTCTCGCACTGGTCCCCACGTGCGTTGGGGTTCGAGCAAACCGGACAGGTGCCTTCCACATAGCGGTCGGGCAAGAACATCTTTGCCTGTTCATCATAGAGCTGCGGTTCTTCACGGGGCACCAGGAATCCGCCGTTGTAGAGCGTTAGAAAAAATTGTTGTGAGGTCTCCCGATGGACAGGGCTTGTCGTCCGAGCATAATAATTAAACGAAATGCCGAGCTTCTCGAACGACGCTTTATTCAGCGAATGGAATCGGTCAACGATGACCTGCGGCGAAACGCCCTCTTTATCGGCCGAGATGGTGATCGGTACGCCATGCTCATCCGAGCCGCAAATAAAGAGCACACGCTCTCCCGCAAGCCGCTTAAAACGAGCGTAAAGATCGGCCGGCAAGTAGCAACCTGCCAAATGGCCAATATGCAGCGGCCCGTTCGCATACGGCAGCGCTGCCGTGATAAATGTACGTTTGAATTCTGACATGAAAGGGCTGTAACAGCCACAACCGAGGATTCAGTTTACTTTATAACGATACTCTACTGCTGTGACAAATCTCCATATCACCGTGTTGCGCCAGACTACTCGGCAACAGCATATTTGATAGAGCGCGTTTTTCCGTTGGTCACGACCGTATCAGTAGCTTTCGCGCTACTTCTTGGCATTGGCTTGGGCATAGGCTATTGTCAACAGCCGGTATCACCCGCTACAGCCGACTCCAACACTACCTACATTTTTGCCGGCATTGGTGGCTTCATCCCAACGCAGGATGCCTATCGCATTAACTATTCTACAAAGACGGCCGCCTTACCCGTCGAGGTAAATGGTGGCTTTCTCTTCCCTGTATCACACGTTATCTTAGTCCCGCTTACTGTTCGTTACATTCGCCGGGAAGCGATCTTCGTTAGTGGGATGTCCATTGGTGTGTTATCGCTCGAACCTGGTGTTCGATTCTTTTTAGAGCCCGCACGCGATAAAGATCTCCGCCTTTTTGCCGGTGTAGAAGGTCTGCTGGTTAAGACGAGTGTCTCTGGAGTATTCGACCTATCCTCCGATGGTAGTGTTACCGGATCAGCCTCCAACACAAAAGATTATTTCAATTATGGTGCTGGGCTGGACCTTGGCTTGACCTATCCGTTAACTCATACAACAGCTCTTGACGGCATCGTGCACGTTGCCTTTTTCTTTGGTGACCCGGTAGAGCATGGGGGGCTGGGCAACATCGGCGGCGTTTCACTCGTGGCAGCTTATCGATTCGGATTCTGATGAAGCGGATCCTTTATATCGCCATTCTCTTCGTGCTTGCCGGTTGTTCGACCGAACCGGTACCGCAGTCCTCATCGATCAAGCTACATTTTGGCTATAAATATATGCAGCCGGCGCACGATTCGTTGTATCCAATATACCCGAATCCATTCAGCCGCGCTTCGGGGGATACTACGTTCACGATCCGCTTCGCATTGAAGGATACGATAACCACGACCGTAATTGTTCAAAATGTTCTCGGAGATGCTGTCGCCTCGTTCTCGGATTCATTATTACTTCCGGGCTTCTATACCGGCTCGTGGAACCCATTCGCCTCGGATGGCACTCCATTAAACAGCGGATTCTATTTCGTTACTCTTCGTGCCGGTGATTTTATCAATTCTCGTCTGGTCTTTATACAGGAAAATGAATAACCTTCGTGAGTGGGGAGTGGTGAGCGGTGAATGCAAAAAGATCGCAAAAGCGATGCTTTGTTCGATCTTTCTTTTTTCTTTTGCACTGTTTTTGGGAGTACCAGTTCGGGCTCAACAGGATTCGGGCGAAAAGCAGAACCCTATTTCTCCACTCTCCACTCTCCGTTCTCCACTCCAAAAGTATCTTCGTTTCGCGCATCCGATCGCGACGGTTGCATTAAGTTTTCCCGGACCAAGCGGCGGCTATACGCTTCTACACTTACCTACAAAGGAAGTTACCGAGTATGGCGATACGATCATTAAGAACAAATCGTATTTACTCGACCTTAACGTCTCTCACGATGGCTTGTATCTCGCACCGGATACGATGCTTTCCATCTCGGATTTTACTCCGTTCGAATTCGTACCGGCGAAGGACCGCATCATGCATGCGAAGCTTGCACCGAGCCATTCCCGAGAAGAGATTCGACAACTCGATACCACATTTAACGGCGTCGTCGGACTCGGCTTTATCAAGCAATTCGTAACCGCATTCGATCTCGAGCATAATACGGTCACCTTTTATCCGCTCTACGCCAACCTGATGATCGCGGATGACGACACCAACACGATTCAGCTTCCGATCCTGGATGATGCGAAGATCACCTACTGTGGCTGCCCATCGCCTAATATCTGGTTGGACGTTCAGGCACCGCCGCTGAACTCCGGGCACGTAAGCCTTGCCTTCAATCAGCCGGAGTCACAAGTGTTCGAATCCGCCTTCGATTCGGTAACGCGCCATACTATCGCCAAGCAACGATTGCAGGATTCACTTTCCGCCAACAAACGCCCGATCGGCCTTAAGCTTGGGGATTTTATCGTTGGCAAAGAAACCGGACACGCGATCAATATAGCGTTCCGCTCACCCAAGCGGCTCATCGAACCGCTCCCCGCGATGTATCACGATCTCAATGTACCGGTCCTCGGCACGCTCGGCACGGATGCACTGCGTACCTTCAAAGGTATCATCATCGATCCCTCGCGAAATAAACTGATTTTTATAAAATAAACCTGGATTAAACAGATTGGATGGATTACGCTGATAATACCGCGTAATCCTGCTTTCCCTTATGACCTTATTAGCCCGCTAACGATTCAAATCTTTTAAGCGGCAGTGTGAATGTGCTTTTCCATTCTTCTTCACGCGAGCGGTCTTTTACAATATTCTCATCTTTCAACATTGTGAGTTGATCGGTAGTGAACGGAAAGAATGCGAACCGCTGAAAAAGCTTCGCCGCTACTTCTGCAAGGACCATGGGAATACGCAGCTTCGGCTTTTTTGAGTGCAAACCACGAGCGATCGTCGTTACGATCTCGGTATAAGTCAGCTTTTCGGGTCCGCCGATCTCGTAGGTTTTACCGATAGTCTCCGGCTTTGAAAGTGCTTGAACGATCGTTTGCGAAACGTCGTCAACGGAAACAGGCTGAAGCCGAAATTTGCCAGTGCCCAGGATCGGTATAAACGGCAGTTGCCGGATCGCTTTGGCTATTTCATTCACGAATGTTTTCAGCTTGGTCGGCCGGTCATCGAAGATAACCGAAGGGCGAAGGATCGTCCATTGCATACCACTCGATCGCACCAGTTCTTCGGCTTCCCATTTCGTGCGGAAGTAGCCGGTCTTGCCGTGAGGCCCGGTACCAAGCGCAGACATTTCGATCCACCGAGTTGCACCCGCATTCCTGGCTGCGGCCAACGTGTTCCGAACTCCCTCCACATGTACGCCTCGAAAGGTGATGCCCTTGCTCGGAAATTCGCGGAGCAGACCGGGAATATAGATCACTGCCTCCGTACCGGAAGGAACAGCCTTTAGCATATCACCTGCTTTAGTTACATCGCCTCGGGCAATGTTCAATTCTGGATGAAGCCGCCGTAATTGCTCGAGCGAGCGATCGGAGTGAGCGAGCGCTGTTACTTCATGACCAGCAGCCAGCAAGTCATCGAGGAGGCGCGAACCGACAAAGCCAGCCGCCGCAGTGAGGAATACCTTCAAATCAGTGGGGAATGGTGATGGAGAGCAACTTATATTCTGCTCTCTCAGAACCCGAGGGAGTCTGCGCTTCGTTCATAACGCCTCGAATTAACCACCATGGTATCACTACTTTGACCGCCGTTGGTATTATTGATAGTCCAATTCTCCACTCTCCATTCTCCACTCACAGCTAGCTAAGGGTGTTCACCGGCATAATAGAAGAACTCGGCACAGTCGTTGACCTAAAGGGTGAAGGAACGTCTCTGTGTCTCAAAATTGAGGCAGAGCGCATCTTCTCAACGAGCGACACCGAAGGCGGCTCAAACCGCCCGGCAGCAGAAATCTCGCAAAATGGGCTTAAAATAGGCGATTCTATTGCGGTAAACGGCGTCTGCCTGACAGCAACCGTCGTCCGACCGCCCTATTTTGAGGTCACTGCCGTAGAGGAGACGCTTAGGAAGACGACACTGGGTTCTTTGACAGTAGGTGGGGATAATGCCACGGCTAACCTTCGGGTCAATCTGGAACGGGCCGCGACCCTCGAGACCCGTTTAGGCGGACACCTCGTTCAGGGTCACGTCGACGGGACAGCCCGACTTGCAGAAGTTCGCGATGCCGATGGAAGCTGGGAGTTTACCTTCGAACTTCCGCCCGATAGGAGCCGGTACGTGATCCCGAAAGGCTCGATCGCCCTCAATGGCATTAGTTTGACCGTGGCCGAAGTCCTTCGTCCTGAGTCCTCAGTCCTTAGTTCAAGGACTGAGAACGAGTCGAGTGAAACGAATACTCAGCACTCGGCACTCAGCACTCAGCACTTGCTTCGGGTCGCCATCATCCCTCATACCTACCATCATACGAACCTCCAGTATTTGAAAGTTGGCGACAAGGTAAACGTGGAGTTCGACATCATTGCGAAGATGGTCGAGCGACTCGTGAAACCTTACTGATAGTGGTGTGGCGCACGCTTTAGCTTGCGCCCATGGTGAAACAAGCTAAAGCTTGTTTCACACTACTGCGAGAGTTTAAAGAACAAGTAACCTTAACTAATTTAAGGAAAGAGAGTCATAATGTCAAAGGGTGGTGGCGCCGGTAAAGTCTATTTTATTCTATACCTGGCTGTTCTTCTCGAACTATTAATTATCATCGTCGAACGCGACGACGCCGAAGAAGAGCTTCGTAAAGAGAAGGAAGAACTCCTTCGCAAAACGAAGCGCATTCAGCTTATCGCAGAGACGATCATTAATTCGCTGCGCGGCTCGCCAACAGCCGTCAGCTCGACTTCAGACCAGAGCATGGTCTTAGGCGATAAGAGCGAGGCGAACGGTCGTGAGTTCAATGTGCGTATTCGCTTAGCGGATCCTTCGCACGATACCGTGAAGGAGTTGGACCTGCACATTCTCCGCAATAATTCGGAGATGTCGGTCATCAACCTCGCGGGCGATTCTGTTCAATATCCACGCACGCGCGAAGGTAATGATCTTATCTTCAAATATGCCTTTAAGCCGCAATATGGCGCTGGCGAATACAAGCTCCATTTCGATGCAAAGACGAACCAGATCGTCGGCGTATCGCAAAGCGCTTCGCCAGATGACACCGTTAAGATCGGTGCTGTCCACCTGACGGTAAAAGAATTGAAGGAAGTAAAGGACGGTATTCAGGAGAATATTGGCCTTCGCGGATATATCGATTCGCTCCTCAATGGCGGCTACGAGAACTTCGGTGCGAACATCGGTTCGAACGAGTTCACGGTCAACGTAAAGCCACCGGCGGAAGTCGATCAGCTTAAGATCTTCCCGCAGGTGACAGACTTCGCGGCCTTCCCGACGATGTCGCTTCCGAACCCAGTTAAGATCGAAGGTGCGACGATCGGCGGACCGCAGGGTGTGAATATCACGAAAGTGGATGGACCAGGTGAAATTCAAAAGATCGACTCGAACTACTACTGGGTCTGGAAACCAGATGCTGGTGCCGTTGGGCAAACGTATACCGTTAAGCTCGCCGGTAAAGCAAACCGTAACGGCGCTACCAAGGACCAGGCAACTACACAGTTCACGGTCAGCGTGAAGAAACTCGAGCCGGCCAACGCTGCTCGCTTCTTCCCAGAAGATAAGAAGTCGCATGCGGCTCTTCCGTACACGCTCATTCCGTTCAAGGCTAACATGAAGTTTGCGAACCTCGACGGTGTGTATAAGACCGAAATGTACATCGGCGGGACGAAGGTCAAGGAATCGAATGAACCGACCATCGACTATACTCCGGAATTCTTAAAGGACGAAGGAAAGCAGATGGAGATCAAGACCTACTTTAAGTCCGACTTTATGAAGGACTACTCGTTGGTCGATGATGAGACCTTCAAGATTCAGCCACCACCATTTAAGGTCGCTGCACAGAACGATCCGGAAATTGGTGATGCCCTTCAGCTTCGCGCTGCCTTCGGTGTGCCAGGCAACTATAGCGAGATCGGCGCGGAATCGCTCGATGTCGAATCCGGTGGTCTGTTCGCCGCAACAGCCAAGAAACTACCTGGCAAAGGCGCTCGCATGGACTTCGAGGTACAGATGAATTCTGGCAAAGCCAGCAGCGTCATCAAGAAGAAGGACGGTGAGGATAAGGATATTACTGTCACTGATCCGCTTACCCATCAGGTACAAACGGTAACTATCCATATTACGCCTAAGGTGCAAACCAAGCGTGGCGGTTATGGTGGTGGTGGTCAAATCCACTAAGCTTTGATACATGGCTCCGTGCATCGCACGGAGCCATGCTCTTCACTTTCACGGATTGGATACTAAGATTTTATTACGTTAAGATTCCATTCAAGAAATGACACTCACACTTCGGCATAGTTGGCGCGCTACATTGTTCGCTGCGCTCGTTCTTTTGCCAGTCGCTACTGCTTCAGCGCAGCCGATCAATGATTCATTGAAGGCTCTCACGCTCCGTAATGAGAAAATGTATCGTCTTCTCAACCAGATGGACGATAAGGGCTCTTCTTACGAATTCACAAACGTCGTTGCATGGAAGATCACAGATGATGACCTGCGAAGTCAGATCATTAAGGTCTACACAGCGCAATACGGTGATAAGCAGTTAAAGAACTTCGACATTCAGAATGTCTACGTCTTTAGCGCTCCAGTTGGTAACGATCGGGTACAACCATTCCACGTTCTCTTTATGGGTACTCGTGTAAATGCCGATACTTCCGGCGAAGTCGGAGATTTTGAATTCGGTGGTCGACGTAAAGCGAAGACGGGCGCGGTGGTACCCATCGCTTTCAAAGGCCGCGAGGTAATTCGCACGATGGCTCGCCAGCCGAACCTGCTCGATAACATCAATGCGGTGCAAGGCGAGATCGTCGAGCTTCCGGGCGACATCATGCCGCGCGGTGCCCAGGTGATCAAGAATTCGACCGAGCGCTACGTCTTCCATCAGATGTTCAGCGGCTTCTACTCGAAGCGGCAGATCATCGACGAGCAGAACCGCGCAATGGGTGGACCGACGAGCGATGAAGATATCACGCAGGATTCTAACGCCGTTGTTATTCCGACCGACCCTGACGAAACACAGGTGATCTCGAACGAACAGCTTAACTCCCGTGCCTTCCGCTACCAGAAGACGGTCGATCTGTCGATCGATCATTTGGGCGTCAATCTTTCGCGTCAGAACGAATTGCTCTTCAAGATCGGGAATCCGGAAGTCGGGCTTCCGTTCTGGTCGAGCGGCGAAGCAAGTGTATGGCTTAACATGAAGAATCAGATCGGTACCGAAAGCGATTTTGCGATCGGTCTCGATATGCCGAACTTTGGGCTTGGTGACGTCAATCATGCGATCTTCGAACCACGTAAGCTTTCGGGCACGTGGGGCGGATCAGTTTCTGCGTACTTCGCAGGTATCGACTTCTTCAGCGCATTCAATATGCCGCTCGCCTTTAACTTCTCGGTATTTCCGGCCGGCGGTAGTAACTCTTCCATTATCTATAATGGAGCGGGTGGTACTTCGCCGAATAACTTAGCAGTACCGGCCAACCGCACGTTCTATCGTTCGACCTTTATTGGCCAGCTTTATATTCCGTTCATCGTCCAGCTCGACCCGGCAAACTTTATGCAGTTCTCGGCTGGTATCGGTGTCCACACGGTAAAGCTGAGCTGGATCCCGTCCAACGACAGTGAGGCTACGGCGTTCGGTTATGGCGCGGGCCAAGGTGGTACGATGCAGGACCTTTCTTACGGCGGTAAATCGAGCGTATCGACACCGTTCACTCCGCATGTTGCTATCGAGTACGTGAACCACCGTTCGAACAAGTTCGGACTCAACTTCCAATACGACCACCTCTTTACGTTTGGTGGATGGTTAGAACTGGTACCCGATCATCTGCGCCTCGAAGCCAGCTACACGGCACCGCTCGTTCGTGAGGCAAAGCCTTACGAGCCACCGTACTTCTTTGAAATTACCCCACGCTTGTACTTCTAATCCAGAGCACAACTCACAGATATGACTATCAGACATCACATGACACGACTATCGACTCGGACGGCGATGACGTTCGCCCTCTTAGTACTGAGCGCTCTGGCAATAACCAGCCCCGCGCTTGCTCAGCAAGGCAATCAGCAGCCGCAGCCGACCCAAATGAATTGGCAGGATTCGCTGCGGACGGCACGCGCTGAAGAGCAGACGCTTCGGGCGATCCTCTCTTCGATCGAATCGATCGATACGGCGCGCCAGAACGAACTCATCCAGTGGATCATCACGGACCGCACGATCCGTTCGCGCGTTATCAGTGCCCTGCGTAAAGGTGGTTACCACATTTCGCCGAACTCGGTTGCCGAGCTCAGCGTAACGCAAAAGCCACCGACAGGTCCCGATAACGATATGGCATTGCTCCGCGTCGTGATCGAACAGGTTGGCCTGTATGGTGAGCCTAATATTCGCCGCATCCTCGGTACTGACCTATATGAGAGGATCAATTCACGCCAAGGTTACGAATACACGCTGATATCGACAGAGCCGGTACAGCAGAAGGTACAGTTTGTAATGATGGACGCTTCGCTCTTTGGCGGCGACATCATCTTTAAGTCGGGATTTGGATTCGGTATCAACGTTGGCGATGATTACATCGGGTATCCATTCTGGCTACCCGGTACCATCGGCACGTACGGCCTCATCCGCCGCGGCACGACCGACTTCCGTCTTGGCATCGAGTGGCCGCTGGGTCAGTCGGGTGTCGATCCATTCACGATCTCGCAGGGCTTGCAGATCCGCGAGCGCAAGCTTGCCGGTGCAATGGCTTTTTCGGCAGAGATCAAGCAGGACCTAGGTCTTCTTGCCGAACAGTCGGGTAAGCTCCACTTTGGCCTGGAATTCCGCAACGCCTTCACGCCGTCGTTCAATAGCTTCCCGGCCTATGCGGGACAAGAGCAATACCGCACCTACTTTGGCTATCCGCCGCCATCCGACGGATCGCTCGATCCGGGACCAGCGAACAGCCCGGTACGACCGTTCATTTATTACCTGGCTCTTTCAACGCATGGCTACTTATCATACCGTATGCCGGACCAGGTATTGCGCGGTGCTTACGTCCAGTTGGGCGGAGGTATGCATTCGATCCAACCGGTTTCGATCGGATCAGATCCGAAGAATCCAACAACAAATCAGGATGTATTCATGTGGGATCGTTATAACTTCTTCGATCCATTCGTGAAACTTGGCTACATTCATACGGGTGAATCGGGAGACGAGTATGGCGTCAGCGTTCAGTACTCGAATACCCTGCTGACCGATGCGTGGGTGAAGCTCTTCCCGTGGCTCCAACTCGAGGCGAAGTACTCGACCATTGTTGGCCGCGACCCGTATCCGTGGGAGTGGAAGGATTACGTAATGGTCTCGCCAAAGCTGACCTTGAATTTCTAAGCTTAATAAGCTTTCCGCAAAAGGCCCGAGGACTCCTCGGGCCTTTTTATTTGCCAATCCTTATTCGGTCTATATTTGCCCATTATTAAGAGTCTGTCTCTAGAATGTTTCTTCCTTTTGGCACATCCGTTGAACCCGATATGCTGTAGAAACTATGGTCATAGGATAAAATGGCCACTCTGGCAGTGAAACTACGTACCACGATCTTACCTGGCGATGAAGACCTCTCGGACGAACAGGACGCCGAGGAAGCGAATACCCCAGTCCCTAAGGAAGGGCTGAGAGAGGAAGCCGTTGAGCAATTAGAGCGCGATATCGAAACACGTAAAGAGATTCAGAAAAGCGGGCTGGCCTCGACGATAGATACTGCCATTCATTCCTCTACCAATGGGGCAGCGGTACTTCCTCCATCACCCGCGATACGACAAAAGCGTCGAAGCCGCCGCTTCGACCGTTTCCGTAAGATCGTCGAACTGGGGAAATCGAAGAAGACGACACGCCTCATTATACAGATCTGGCAAAGCGATTATTCGGTCATCGCGTTCGTGCTGGTGATGATCAGCTTTTACCTGATGAAAGATCTGCGGTATCCGCCGGTTGGTGTTCTCTTTTTCCTGTTAGCCATGGCCACCGTCGATGCGATCCTTTCCATCTTCGTCGTGCGCCTATCCTTCCATCAGAACAAGCATGGCTTTTATCGCACCGAGGATTTCGAGCGCGATTGGCTTCGCTACCGCATCCTGCTCAGCATGACGAAAGCCGCGTTGATCTTTATCGTTGGTACAACCTGTGGGGTTGCCGCCGCTATTGCAGCGTACATTATGTGGTTCTTCACCTCGACGCAGCGATTACGTTACTTCATTCTCCGCTGGTCGATGGACGAACATTACCCCGATCTTCAGCGATGGAGCATCTTTGCACTCCTTCGAGAAGCAGGGATTGAACCGAAGCGCAAGAACTTCAACTGGGTGGCAGCCATCGGTGTGGTCATCGGTTTTACGATCGCTTTTATCTTTTAGAAAGCGCTTAAATTTGATCGCATTCAACGATCACGTATTATATTTTCCCCATAATTCCCCACCTGTCTATAGGCAAAGCTCAGCTGCGAACCATTAAACACCTCTCATCGTATAGGGCGCCATGCTACTTGCAGATAGGGACCATCGGACGCCCAGTCCGACTCCTCACCAGCAGTGGATCGCCAGCATGAAGGACCACGCCACAAGCGTGAGCACTCAGGCCAGCCGCAATCTCACCGAGTCCGGCAAAGCGATCCAGAAAGCTGCGCAACTTGTGACGGCCCAAGCCGTCGGTACTGCGCGCATCGTTATCAGCGCGGAAGAGAAGTTGCGTCAGCGGGTACGCTCGGCTTTACGTGTCGCCGTAGCTACGATCTTTTTCGGGATCTCCGGTCTTATCTCCTTGGGGGCGAACGTTACGACGGCCTTCGCCAAGAAAGTAAGCACGGCCCGAACGCATCATGGCGCGGTCAAAGTAAAGAGAGCATCCAAGCACCAGAGTGGTAAACTCCATCACCATCACTCTGGAAAGCTCCGTCACCGTCATCATGGCGCCGATCGCTCGATGAATCTCCGGCCCACCCACTCGATGCATGGTGTTGCATCGTGGTACGGACGCCAGTTCAATCATCGTCGAACCGCCAGCGGTGTACGTTTCAATACGCATGCAATGATGGCCGCTCACCGAACACTTCCCTTTGGGACGAAAGTCCGTGTGACGAACCTCGAGAACGACAAGTCCTGTATCGTCGAGATCACCGACCGCGGGCCGTTCTCCCATGGCCGCATCATCGACTTAAGTTATGCCGCCGCCGAACGGATCGGCATGACGGAGCGTGGTACGGCGCAGGTCCAACTCGAAGTGCTGTCACCGGCATTAGAGCCTACCAGTTATGAGGATATTGCCGCACGCCGTACACCGGCCGTCGATAAACTCGTAACGCAATCGAGAACGTTGGCGAGCATCCTCAATGCCCCGGTAACCGTCGAGGATGACGACCAATAAACGGGAAAGATAGATGTGAATTAAAAAGGCCCCTGCAAAGTGCAGGGGCTTTTCATTTGTATTTTCGCATACTGTGAATACAGTCTATTTGATATTGGTGATACTCGGATTTATTGCGTTCGACCGCATCGTTCGTCATAAGCCTCCGGAAGAACGGAATCGAACCGGCATACGGCCAAAGTCTCCCAGCAACGATTGGATGTTGAACGGAGAAAAGAAACCGAGACTATAATCGCCCTTTCCCAAGAATGGCTGAGACCACCGAGAGTACGATCATTTCTCCGCTTACGACGATCAGCGTCGAAGAAGCAGCGGACGCCAAGCGGTTCATGCAGCGCTTCGACGGTGTGGCGCTCGCCGTCGGCAGTATTGCCCTTCTGGCCTTAGCCTGGACGGTCCAGCCGATCCTCAATCCCTTCGTCGCAGCATTCGTGCTTTACGTCATACTCGCGCCGTTTCGTGAGTATCGAGCCGCCCGCAAATTGATGACCGCCGGCTTCGTGCTCTTCGGATTGTGGTTCGTTATTACCCTTTCCGGATTATTGGTACCATTTATTATCGGTGCCGTGCTGGCGTATCTGTTCAATCCTCTCGTCAATCTTCTGGAAGAGAAGCAGAGGGTCAGTCGAACATGGAGCTCTCTTGCAATAGTAGTTCTGTTCTGCGGAATACTATTCGCGCTCGGATGGATCTTCCTTCCCGGCCTGGTCGACCAGACGAAAGCATTCATCGAGCGCATCAGCGTCTTTGTAAAACTAAATGCGAATTCGCTGGACCAATGGCATTTGCGAAAGCTCCTCGTCTCCTTGGGGCTGCCTGTTGCGTTCGTCGATCAGTTCGTCATCAAACAGGCTACCCCGGAAATAAGGAAGATCTTGTCTGTCGGTCCTTCGCTCGTCGTTCAGGTGATCACGAGCCTTCCAAGAATTTTGGAGCGAACCCTGAACCTCATCATCGTACCGGTCGCGATGTTCTATTTTATGAAGGACTGGCCGAAGCTTCTGCCGCTTATTAACGGCCTCTTCCCTTCGAAAGACCCGGCACGACGAATGCAGATCGTAACAGATGTCGACCGGGTCGTCTATGGCTACGTTCGCGGCCAGGCCACGGTGGCCGTTATCATTGGCATTCTCGGCGCGATCGCTTACACGATCTTAGGTATTCCGTATTCCGGTCTTCTCGGTGTTATTCTCGCCGTCTCCGATCTCATACCCATTGTCGGAATGATCTTTAGCGCGTTCATCGTCGAGCTCGTGATCTTTCTTACTATGGAATTGAATGTCGGTGTGATCGTTAGCGGCGTCCTCGTTATTGCCGGACTTCATTTGCTGGAAGTTTACATCATTGGTCCCCGCATTATCGGGCCGGGTATTGGCGTGCCTCCCATACTCATGATCCTTGCATTGCTCGTATTCGGGTTCTTCTTCGGATTTGTGGGACTCCTTATCGCCGTGCCTATGACCGGCGTGATCCTGCTCTTCCTGAACGAGTATCGCAAGGCCAATGCGGAGAAAACAATATAAATGAAGAGCAAGCAGTTATAACCGATGAAAGGCAAGCTTTCCGTCGTCTCTGTCCCGATCGGAGACTCTCGCGATATAACACTTCGAGCGATCGACGTTTTAAAAGCTGTCGATGCTATTGCCTGCGAAGACCTGAAACCAGCCCGGCGGCTGCTTCACGATCTAACGATCGAAAAACCACTGCTGCCAGTCAACGAACATAACGAAGCAGCGTCCACCGATGAAGCCCTCGAAATGTTGCGCTCCGGAAAGAACGTGGCTCTCATCTCCGACGCCGGAACACCGCTCGTCGCCGATCCGGGCCAACGCTTAGTACGGCGTGCCATCGATGAAGGCATCGAGGTTACGCCGCTGCCCGGCGCATCGAGCGTGCTTGCGGCGTTGGTCGTTAGCGGGTTTAAGTCCGACACGTTTTACTTTGCCGGTATGCTGCCCCGTGAAAAAATGGAGCGAAAGCGGGCTGCGAAAAAGCTGGCCGAACGGCTGGAGACCATTGTCTTGCTCGAAGCCCCCTACCGCCTCGCCCAATTACTGGACGATCTCGTTCAAGGCTTCGGAGAAAAGCGCCGTGCCTGCGTTGCCATGGATCTTTCGCTCCCTAAGGAACGGGTTGCACGTGGGACACTCTTAACGTTACGTGACCTGTTCAAAGCGCATCCCTTTAAGGGTGAATTTGTCGTCGTCATTGAAGGACGCCGTTAATCGCTCGGGTCGCCTCGCCTGCTGGGCCATCGTGCTTCTCCTCTTGCCTTCCTTAGTGGACGCACAGCAACGTTCGTTTCCCTTCACACTACGATCGGCGACAGATAGCGTAATAGCTCTCGCAGATAATTTCCCCGACTTCTCGACGCTCCGAATACAAGTCGACTCCTCATTTTATCTTTCACCACGCGATTTCTCTATCGATACAGCAAATCGGAGGATTATTATTGGCTTGGAATCCCGGACGCTTCTCTTCCCACTTAACGCAACGCCCGGCGTCACACATAAGCTGGATCTAAGCTATTATGCGCTTCCGCTATCCCTCAAGACCAGTTATAGCCGAAGCGAACTCGAAGCACCAAAGCTGAGCGATTCGTTGCGCGCGCTGCTCGACACGTCCAAAGCCCACGGAGTCGAACAGATCGCGCAAACCGCACCGGAAACAGATCGAGGCGATATTCTTAGCAATTTTCAGAAGTCTGGTTCTATCAGTCGTGGATTCCAATTGGGGTCGAACCGTGACCTGGGACTTACCAGTGGATTCAATCTCCAGTTTTCCGGCGACGTTGCACGCGACGTTAATATCACCGGTGCGCTTACGGAGGAGCAAACTCCTATTCAACCCGAAGGTACAACGCAAACGCTCAATGAGATCGATAAGGTATTCATCCGGATAAAAGCTGGCGAGCATTTTACCTCTACACTTGGCGATTTTTATCTCGATCTGAACTCACCGACCGATCCCACGCATTGGGGCGACCACGCTATTCAGTATCAATCTCCAGCGCCGATGGGAATTACGAGCGGCCCTGAAGATGCGTTCAAAGTATTCAATCAGAGTACGTTCGAAGTTATTTCACGCAAATTAATTGGTGCCGAAGCAACAGCGCAGTTCGATCAGGGAGCGTTAACGATCGCCGGTGCTTCACCCCGAGGGCAATTCACTACCAATACCTTTCAAGGACAAGAGGCGTATCAGGGCCCTTATCGTTTGACCGGCAAGAATGGCGAGCGAGCGATCATTATCGTTGCCGGCACGGAGCACGTTTATGTCGATGGTGCCTTACAAACGAGAGGTGAAAAGAACGATTACATCATTGACTATGCCCTTGGCGAGATCACGTTTCAACCACGGAGATTGATCACGAATGACTCTCGCATTACAATCGATTTTCAATATTCCGATCAGCAATACAGTCGTTCGCTCTTTGCAACAAATGGCAAAGCCGAACTACTGGACGGCGCCATTCAGGTTTCGGCTACCTATTTACGCGAAGGCGATAATCAGGATGCCCCGCTCGATCTTACCATTTCTGATAGCGATCGAGCAATTCTTTCTCGGGCCGGCGCCAATCCCGCTAATGCCAGTAAGTCGGCGGTGACCTATGCTGGTGTAAATGCAAGTGGTATCGCTCAAGGAAGCTACGTGAGAGCCGATACGGCGATCGGCGGCACGCATGCGATATACTATCGCTATGCTCCGCTCGATTCTATCAATGCGTTATACAACGTCTCCTTTGGATATGCCGGGCAAAACAAAGGCGCCTACACGCGCCTTGCCATCGGCCAGTTTCAATATGTTGGTCCGGGGCTGGGTGACTACGATACGCTCGCCTTTCTCGCATTACCCCAACTGCATCAGGTAATGGCCGTGAGCAGTAACCTTCGCCTCACACATAGCCTTGGGATCACCGGCGAATTCGCGTCGAGCTCGCTCGACCCCAATCGTTTTGCAGCGATACCCTCTATTACAGGAAATGCTTATCGTTTCGGCGCTCTCTTCGCCGATACACTGCCCATACTTGGCCGAACGGAATTTCGCGCCGTACAACGCAACATTGGTTCGCAATTCACTCCGGTAGACCGAATTCAGGATGTGGAGTTCGAACGACGCTATGGCAATGATAATCTTCAACCGATCTCTATTGGTGGCATTACGCCCGCAACGAGCGAGTTGAGCCGCGAAGCAACCGTAGTGCTACGACCGTTATCCGCACTGCGATTGGAAGGAGGATATGGATCGCTCAATGAATCGACATTAGAATTTTCCTCCGAGCGTGCGTTCGGAATCGCCGAGCTGATCGAAGATTCTACGTTCGTGCCACACGCACTATTCTCGATCGAACGTATGCCAACTCAGGATTCTTCCACGCACGAACAAGCGCTATGGAATCGGCTTTCGGCCGAGGTGGCAAAAACCGTTCGACTATCTTCGAACGCACTCACACTCGGAATGCGATACGGCGAAGAATCGAAACATACCACTCCATTCGAATTGCCGCAGCTTCCCAGCGATTCACTAACACTGCATAGCTTCGCTTATCGAACGGCGGGCCCCTTTGCGACGCTGCAATTATGGAATCGCATTACGCTCACGGGGCAGTATGATATTCGAACGGAAGACAGTGCGCGAAACGGAACGCTCGCTCGCATCAGCCAGGCCAACACGAGCCGGTTCACGCTCGGCTTGCTCAACCTGGGAGGCTTTAGCTCTAACGTCGATCTTACGGTGCGCGATAAGCATTATTCTGATTCTACTTCGTTCGTGCAGAATGGCGGCAACCAATCAACATTGCTTCTTCGCTTCGAGCCACGATACTCTTCGCCAACTCGTGGCCTCGATGCCCAAGCCCTGTACGAAATTTCAAATCAGCGAGCAGCGCAATTAGAACGAATATTCTTGCCGGTACCGGCTGGACTCGGAGCCTATTATTACCTGGGCGATCTCAATCATAATGGCAAGGCCGACCCAAACGAGTTCGCCCCGGCACGCTACTCCGATCAGGCAGATTACATATTACTCTCGTTACCAACCGAACAATTATTTCCGACCACTAATCTTCGGTCGACGTTTCGCCTGCACTTGCAGCCCCGCGAATTATTCGGGTTGCAAAAACCGACCACCTGGGTAGAATCTGCTCTCGGCAATATTTCCAGCGAATCCTATCTGCGATTGGAAGAGACCAGCAGCGATCCTAATCCCAACGACATCTATTTTTTTCGGCTCTCTCATTTCAGAAACGACTCGACGACCATAAACGGATTGATGGAGGTCGGCCAGGACTTCAACATTCTCGAGAACGATCCGAATGAGTCGTATCGTCTGCATTATCTGGAGCGGCAATCGGCATCGCAATACAATACGGGACTCGAGCACGTCTATCAGGCAGAGCGATCCATTCGTGGGCGCTTTCGTCCCTGGCAGGAAGTCTCCAACGAAACAACGCTCCTCGCAACAATCGATCGTTCTACGTCGGACACCCTCTCGGTCAATCGTCCGCATAATACTTCTTCGCTCGATGGCACCACCGAGTGGTCCTATCATCCCCTCGGGTCTCGCTTCGACTATGGTGCGAAGATAGAATTATCGAATGCCATCGAACATAGTTTTTCTCCGGAGCTATCAGCCTTTGCAGATGCCGTGACTCTGCGTTCGAGCTACGCTCTCGAAACGCGCGCACGGCTTCGTGCTGAACTCGAGCGCGATGAACTCACACTCTTCCAAACCCCCAGCGATTTTCTGATTCTCCCCTATGCTCTTACCCAAGGCCGCTCGCTCGGCATCACATGGCTTTGGCGGCTGGCGCTCGATTATCAATTCGGGGCTGGCATTGTAGCCACGCTCTCCTACGACGGCCGCAATGAAGCCGGTGACGTCTTTGGTACTGCCGGAGAGCGGGTGACGATCCATAATGCGAGAGCAGAGGTGAGGGCCAACTTCTGACCAGGGATTACTGGATTTAAAGGATGATAAGGATTGATTTTTAAAGGATGCTCAGTGATTTTAGGGATGATTAAGATTATTTTTTAAAGGTATAAAAGATTTTGAGGTAAACTAGCCTTCTATAAGCCGTATTTTTGTGGAGCTTATTAACGGTCTTCCTATGGTACTAAAGAATGGTGAGTTGACGCACAAGATCATTGGATGTGCTATGAAAGTGCATTCAAAATTAGGCAACGGATTTCCGGAAGCGATTTATCATACCGCGCTACAGATCGAATTTAGCAAAGCGAATTTAGTATTCGTGCACGAATTCGAAATGCCGATATACTACGACGGTATTAAGATAGGCCAAAGAAGAGTTGACTTTCTTGTCGAGAATAGCGTTTCCGTAGAGTTAAAAGCTGTTGTACGGTTGGAAGACGTGCACTTAGCACAAGCAAAGAACTATCTGGAAGCGTACGATCTTTCGACCGGACTGCTCATCAACTTTGGAGCAATGAGTCTTGAATTCAAGCGAATATTTAATAATCGTGCACATGGCTCATACGTAAACGTTCAAGAGCAGCGTTAGTCCTGCGATCCTTTTTCTTTTTTTCATTGGTTTAGGGTCCATCAAAATCCGAAAATCAATCCTTACCATCCTTTAAATCCAGTAAATCTTGGTTTTCATTGATCAAGCTAAAATCCGTATTGAAGCCGGCAGCGGCGGCAACGGTATTATCTCGTGGCGACGCGAGAAATATGTGCCCAAGGGTGGTCCCGATGGCGGTAATGGCGGCCATGGTGGCAGCATCTATTTCGAAGCCGATCCCGAGTTAGGGACGCTGCTCGATTTTCGGTATCGCCGACTTCATAAAGCAGAAAATGGAGCGAATGGCGAAGGCAGTAATCGGACGGGACGCAGCGGCAATGATGCGATCGTGCGTGTACCGGTCGGGACGATCGTGCGCGATCTCGAAAGCGGCAAAACGCTGGCAGACCTAACCATACCCCACGAGCGCGTGCTTATCGCTCGCGGCGGCAAAGGCGGCCTCGGCAACTCAGAATTTAAAACGGCGACGAACCAGGCACCGCGTAAACAAACGAATGGCAAACCCGGCGAAGCATTCGATGTTGAACTCGAATTGAAACTGCTCGCCGATGTCGCGCTGGTCGGCTTCCCGAATGCGGGAAAATCGACGCTGATCTCTCGTATCTCTGCAGCGCGTCCGAAGATCGCGGATTATCCGTTTACGACGCTTCAGCCAAACCTCGGCATTGTGCAGGCGCCGGAAGAACACAAGTCCTTCGTCGTTGCCGATATTCCGGGTCTTATTGAAGGCGCAAGCGAAGGCCGCGGCCTCGGGCTGCAATTCCTGCGTCACATCGAGCGAAGCCGCGTGCTGCTTTTTATGCTCGATGGCACACAAGCAGAACCTGCTCCGCGCGAGGCGTACAAGGTCCTGAAAGAGGAGCTCAAAAATTATAATCCGTCGCTGCTTGTGAAGCCGCGCATCATCGCGATCACAAAATCGGATGCGATGAGCGAGGACGACATCGCAGCTGCGCGACGCCTAACAATCGATAAGCAAAAGCCGCTCGTTATCAGCGCCGTCTCCGGCGATAATATCGACTCTCTCGTTCGTAAATTATGGGGTATTCTCTCAGCGACGTCGCGCGACACCGCGAGCGACTGAGTTACCGCAGCACGATCGCCGATAAGGCGACGAGCGCAGTGAGTAATGATGCAATTTCCGCGAACAAGCGTCCGGTGGAAACTTCCGCTCTTCCAAACATAGATTTTGGCAAACTGGGGGCAGAACGGACGCTGGGCAAAGCCGTCAGTTCGGCCGTAAACTAAACTAATTACCTAAACTAAACTCTCTATTAAGGACACCGAACGTGGCAGTCGTTCAGCAAGTCACACGTCAAACATACAATAAAACTCAGCAAAAAGCAAGTGCTGAGGTATTAAAAATAGCTTTTTGTGGGCAAACCTTCTTTTGCACGCTGATTTTCAAGTATTTTGGACTTATTAATCCCCAAAATCACGTTAACAAAAGCTGATCCGTTCGTCAATATCAGACCTTTTTGCTTCCCTTAGGCAAGGGTTTTGGAATGCTCACACCACCCCCCTCACTTTGTCGTGAGGCGTCTCATCTATAATGTACGATTTCATCGGAGCGATCAAAAAAAACGAGATCTACGAGGAATACGGCTACCTCATACGGTTCACACTTCGGTGGCTGATCTTAGGTTCGATCGTCGGTATTTTTTGCGGCATTGTGATCTCCGCATTTATCATCGGTCTGCGCTGGGTAACCGATTTTCGAATTTTCAATTTATGGATCATCTCCTTTCTTCCGCTTGCGGGCGTTGCGACGGGCTGGCTCTATAAGCAATTCGGTCGCGGTAGCGAACAAGGCAGCGATCTTATCATCGATGAAGTGCTTGAATTTCACGGGCGCGTTCTTTTTCGAATGGGACCGCTCGTGCTTATCGCCACGCTGCTCGCACATCTCTTTGGCGGCTCCGCCGGACGTGAAGCGACCGGCGTTCAAATCGGTGGAGCGATCGCTTCGAAGCTTGCCCGAACGCTAAAGCTTGCACGGCGTGATGCGCAAATGATGATGATGGCCGGCATCAGCGGCGGATTCAGCGCCATCTTCGGTACGCCGGTCGCGGCGGCGATCTTTGGGATGGAAGTTATTTCCCGCGGCGAGATAAAGTTTGCATCGGCTATCGCGTGTGTTGCTTCCGCTATTGCTGCCGCGATGATCGGCCACGCATTGGCACCGGTTAACGATTCGTATTTAGCGCCCAATATCCTCGTTGTCGATATCTGGCTCATCGGGAAGCTGCTGCTTGCAACGATCGCGTTTGCGTATGCGGCGGTCATCTTTACCGAACTCACCCACTGGATCGCCAGGCGTTCGCAACAGCTAATTCCGAATGTATATCTTCGCCCAGCGATCGGTGGAGTTATCATTATAGCGCTCTACCTGATCGTTCGAGACGACCGCTACCTCGGGCTTAGCAATGGGTTCGTTCATGGAGCTACCAGCGGGGCGATCTTTCCTTCGTATGCCTGGGCACTAAAAATTCTCTTTACTTCGCTCACGCTCGGATTTGGATTTCGCGGCGGCGACGTCTTCCCGTTATTCGTTATCGGTGCGCTGTTGGGAAGTACACTGGCTCCGATGCTCAATATGGACCCCGCAGTGCTCGGCGCCATCGGATTTGTTGCGGTCTTTGCCTCGGCATCGAAGACGCCGATTGCCGCTACGATCATGGGTATTGAAATTTTCGGTCCGACCTACGCCATTCCGTTCATCCTCGTAAACTTCGTCGGATATATGCTCGCCGGACACTCCGGAATCTACACCTCGCAACGCCGCTCGAGCTTTGGCTTCGAAGAACCCGAAGAAGTCGCGGTCATCGACGAGATGAAGAAGACTTTGGAAGATAAAGCGTAAATCGGGTAGGTCGAGCGAGAGCTTGCTGAAGGACGCTCGACCCTACACGCTAATTTAGCTTTGTAACACTCACACGGGTAGTCCCGTCTGTCGTTACGCTCGCAGCAGTCCCCGAGTTGCTATTAGATACCTTAAAAATAACATTCTCGGAACTACCTAAAGAAACAACCGCCGTAACGGTCCCTCTATTGATAGGAGTTGGTATGTTGGTTGAAGCACTTGCTGGTCCGAAAAACGTACCATGACTACCGGTTACAATAGAGGGATACAGAGGAGTTGCGGTACTTCCGGACGCGCACGCCGAAAAGGTAATTAAATAAGTGCCCGATGCACCGGTGGTATAGGTCCCGGTGCCACCACTCCAACTGCCGACAGTCGGGCTGGTAACCGTATTATTGAACGTCACAACGACAGGGGCAGAAGTACTCTGAGTAACCGTTTGCGCAGTTCCTCCGGTAACGTCTGCTTCTAAATCCAGTGTTGCTCCCCCTCCGCCACCGCTGGGTGTTGCCCAGGTGCCGTCCCCAC